>Ga0126362_10000045_pt1 | contig 164907 bp, 168 predicted proteins | sample ANMtaG_FD_126269 | JGI IMG/M metagenome (GOLD analysis project Ga0126362, IMG submission 126269) | Continental margin sediment microbial communities from North Pacific Ocean - ANME2c_DSS_Sorted | ecosystem: Environmental > Aquatic > Marine > Continental margin > Sediment | place: Pacific... | reverse complement strand
CACGATGGGCAATGAGGTGGAAGCCCGCGCTCAATGCGTTTGCGATCACCTTCGAAGGACGCATCACCCTGAACGGTAACTAACCGACATCAAGGTCGGATCCACCGTTAATCGGACACTCCCCAGCGCCATGCCTTTGCCGGCGCCGAGGTTTTCGAGGAGGTCGTCTGAGGCGAACATGCGGGCTTGGCCGATGCGGAAGTCTCGGACGAGTGAGGAGTAGATGCGGTCGAGTTCGTGGAGCAGTGGGATTGTGTCGGTGGAGATGTCTGCGCGTCCGAGGTAGCGGAGTGTGTTGTGGTTCCGCCATTCGGGGTTGGGGAGGACGTTGGGGACGTATCGGGCTGCCAGCTCGTCGACTTCGAGGTCGACGTATCCGCCTGTCTCGTCGTCGAAGCCGTTGAGGGTGATCCCTGCGGTGTCATCGTGGGCGTCCAGGTCCATTGCGCTACCGAGGTTCGTCGGTGTCCCCTTGTAGAGGGAGTGGACGATGCGGCCCTTCTCGTATCGTTCGAGGTGCCGCCACACGTCCCGCTCATCCGAACCCGCGAGCTCAGACCAGAACGTGACCGCAGTAAGCCGGCCCCACTTGTATTCGGGGATCGCCTTGTCAGCGTCCACGAAGTCGATCCACGCGTTGTCGGCGACTTCCTCGTCCCACACCACACGCTGATACGAGCCCCCCAACGCTGAGCAGGACTCGCCGGCGGTGAACAGGTCACCGTGGAAGGTGGGGGTGTTGAAGATCAGGTCAGCGCGTTCCTGCGTGGCACCTGTGGGGTCGACGACCGTGAGTGTCTCCGAGAACAAGCATGACGCAGACAGTTTCGGGATATCGCCCGCGATCGGTGCATGCAACCGCTTGATCGGGGTCGTCGTCTGGCTGACGGGGCGACCCCAGAACGCGTTGTACGCCGCGGACAGTCGATCCTTCACCCCAGACGGGGATGTGCGGTTCCCTGCTTGGTAGTAGTCGTCGAGCTTCGCGGGGTCACCTTCCCACCACACCTGAGACTCGCGGGTGCGTTCCACGACTTTGCCGAGCTCGGTTGGTGGCCACGCCATGCCAGCTTTGATCATGCGGCTACCTCCTCGGCGATAGTGATTTCGATGGGTATGTGGTTGCGCCAGAACGTGAACGACGAGAACACGCCGTAACGCCAGGCGTCGCAGAAGTCATCATCTTCTTTGACTGGGGCGTCTTCGCCTCGTTCAGCAGCTTTGCGGTCCCACACATATCCACCGATCTCCCCGAGCAGGTTGGTGCACAGCGGCCCGTTGATGAGTAGTTGGTCGGTGGACAGTAGGGCTGAGACGACGCCGATGCCCGATTTGTGGGAGTTGTGGGCGTTCATGATGATGCCGAACCCTTCGCGTTGCATCTGCATTTTCAGTGCTGCTGCTGATGGGTCTACGAAGAACCGTTCTGGTTTGCCGTGTTCGTTGATGAATCGGCGTAACGATTTGGTGCGGTCGGCTGGTGTGCCTGATGGTGGCGCCCATTCGGCCATTGCGTACAGCTTGTTGTCGATGCCAAGGCCGATGAGGAGGCCGGCGGCTGGGTGGTTGACGCCGTCGTCGATGCCCATTGCGATGATGCGTTGGATTTCGGGGATTTGGTCGACGACGTGGCGTGCGGGGTCGAAGCAGTCGTAGATGACGCCGTCGGCCATGGTCCATTTGCCGAGGATGAATCGGTCGTACCAGAGTCCGGAGTATTGGGCTTGGCGGGTTTCGATGTATCCGTCTGGGAGGTTGTCGCGGTTGTCTTCGATTTCGAAGTGGAAGCAGCGGATGTTGAGTTTGGGGTCGTGTTCGCGGTCGATCCAGTCGGTTTTGAGCCAGTGTCTGGGTGCGTCGGGGTTGGTGGTGACGAACAGTTGGCACGCATACCCTTTGACGCGTAGGCGGCTGTGGAGCATGGAGAAGAACTCTTTGCTGACCAGTGTTGCTTCGTCGAGGTAGGCGATGCAGATGGTCATGCCTCGGATGGTTGATTCGGCGCGAACATCTGAGCTGCCGAGGATGTGGACTGTGCGGCCGAAGATGGTTGCGGTTGGTGCGCCGCGGTTGTAGCTGATGTGGTCGACCAGATCACCGAACAATGCTGGGTCGAGCAGGGCTTGCATGATGTTGCGGTAGACGGTGTCCCTGGTGCGGCCGATGATGACGATCTCACCCGAGGTGGGGGCGGTCGCGATCTTCATCAGCAGTTTGAACAGGGACCCGATGGTCTTGCCGGATGACACTGCGCCGTGCCAGATGACAACTTCCGCTGATGCTGCACCGATGCTGTGGGCTTGCTTCGGGGATAGTGTGCCGAGCTTCGATGGCAACAACCCGGTCACTCCCCTTGTTGTTCGGCTTCGTACTGTGCAGCGAATTGTTCGAGGGCGCCTTGCATCTGGACGAGCGCGGATACAGCCTTCTCGGCTTGTTGGCCGGCGTTCATCTCGTGCAGCTTGTTCGCAGCTGTGAGTGCGGTGGAGAGGGCTTGGACGATGTGTTTCTGCGCCACCGGATCCGGCTTATCCAACTCATGCTGCTCATACTGATTGAATTGGCCGCCGAACGAATACACGATCGCAGGCTCATCGAGTTGAGCGAGCATGTCCTCAGACTTGACCAACAACCGTTCCTCGATGCGTGCCCGCCGCGCTTTGTTGTCGACGTGCACAGCTTCAGCAGCCTTCGCAGTCTCGGCCCGATCGAAAGACAGTCCCAGCTTCTCAGCCCACACGCTGATCGTCCGCTTCGAGCGGCCCAACTCGTTCGCGATGAAGTGCAGTGACTTCCCCGCGGCGTGAAGTTCGGTTAGCCGTGTGCTCTCTTCATCGGTCCACGCAGCCACTCAACGCTCTCGCGCACGCGGTGAGCCAAGTAAACGTGTACTTCGCGCCATTGGTTCACCTCGTTGTGCGTGTGTTGTGGATGGTGTTGAGGATGTTGTTGCGCTCATCTAGGAGGGTGTCGATGGCGTTTGGGTTGCCTGCGCTTCGTGCTTGTTCGAGGTCCCATTCGTTTTGGTCGAGTTCGTCTTGGAGTGATTGCATTACTGCCACCTCCACATGCGCCAGATTCCGGTGATTGCCCAGATGAGTAGGTCGCGGCTGGGCATTAGAGGATCCAGAATCGGATGAGTGCCCACATGATTCGGATCGCTTCGATGAAGTCGAGGATCATGGGAGTGCGAGGTCGTGGCGAACGCTAGCGACAGTGCAGCGGAAGAATTTGGCGATGTCGGTTACAGGCCAGCCTCGGTTGTGCATGCGTTGCACTGCGTTGGGTTCTTTGGGTTCGTCGCTGGCGAATCGGTATTCGCGGAGGTCTTTGGTTTTGCGCATGACGTGTTCAGACATGTTGACCTCCGGTTGTTTGTTTGCTGGTGTTGCGAAGTTGAACCCCGGGTGCGTCAGCTCAGACAGCGAATTACATCGCCTTGCCCGCAGTCGCCGGGGGTTGCTGCACGTTCCTCAAAAGGTGGCCCTGGGGGAAGTGGGCGCGGTGTGCAGCAAGACGAAACGCGACACCTGAGTTGTGATTGTCAGGTGTCGCGTACGCGCATAGCGTATCAGATGATCATCCGCATGCGTGCATAACTATGCATCAGCTCCGAATATTGCCAGGAACGGCAGCCGAGGAATGAGGATTCGTCTACCAATCCGAACAGACGGGATAGTGCCGTCCTCGATGCCAATTCGGACTGTGCGGGGGTCTATTCCGAGCGCTTGCGAAACCTGCGTTCGTGTGATCGCCATGCTCGACATGTTCTTGATGTCTTCGATGGACAGTGTGGGTGTCGGACTTGGTGCTCCCATTTTCATGATGCCTTTCGTTGGGGTGTGGCGTAGTGGGCGTCGAGTATGTCACCGAGTGTGTAGATGGGGGTTTTCTTGTCCGCGTAGCGGATCGGCGAAATTTTGTGTTTTTCGACGAGGTGGTTGATGCGTCGGATGGTGAGGCCTTGGGCGCCGATGTGTTTGGCGAGGGTTGCGATTCCTCGGGCGTTGAGTTGTTCGGCGTGTGCTTGGGCGAGGCGGGTGGGGTTGGGTTTGGGGATGGGTTGGAGGTGGCTGCGCCCGGAGGCGTTGCGTGCGTGCCGGATTTCGGTGGTGATGTCGTGGTGTGCGGCTTCGCTGCCGGGGGTTGCTGCGAGTAGCAGGATGTTTCGGGTCAGCCAGTCTGCGTAGCCTTTGCAGTCGGTGTTGGGTGCTGCGATCTGTCGTGCGTCGGCGAGCCAGTACACCCATCGTTCGAGTTCGATGAGAAGTCTGTCGGCGGCGTCGACTGCTGCGACGTTGAACGGCAAGGGTTGCGGGCGATCCCCGGTAGATACTTTGGGGTTCCAGGTTGCGGTTGCGATGCGGGGTTTTTGGGCTTCTCGGAGGTCGTCGAGGATGTCGGATACGTCTGTTAGTGCGTCCACGATCTCTTGTTGTTCGTGGCGCGGGATGTACCAGTGTTCAGTCACGGTGTCCTCCGATGCGGTGGCGTGCGCGGTCGTGGCAGGGTCGGCAGCGTCCTCGTGCGCCGTGTGGGGTGTGGCCTTCGATGCGTCGGGTTCGGGGTGCCATGGGGGTTCCGCATTCTCGGCAGGGTTGTCCGATGTCGATTCCGATGCGTCCGCCTGCCCCGGGGAGTGTTGCGAGGAGTTCGGCGAGGTGTGGGTCGCGTTTGAGTGGTGGGCGGCCGGGGATGGATCGGGCGTAGGCGTCGAGGGCTTTGGAGTCTGCGGGAGTCCATTCGAGGAGGTCAGTTGTCACCGGGCGTGTTCCTTGATGGTGGGGAGGATGGTGGGTAGGACCCATGCGCTGTAGGCCTGGATGATGCGGTCTTGGTTGGTTTTGGTTTGGGTTTTGAATTGTGTTGCGCTGTTTGGGTTGCGGAGGATTTCGTTGCGGGCCGCGGTTTGCAAGGCGTCGCGCAGTTGGGTTTCGAGGTCGCTCATCCCGCATCTCCCGGAGTGAAGAGGACGGTCGCAGGGAGGGTGATCTCGCCGGGCGTGTACCAGTGCAGGTCGCCTGGCATTTCCCAACCTGTCTCGCCCTCCTCGTGTGCCACTTTCTCGAACACGCTCGGTGCGTCATCAAGCTCGCGCACCACTGTCCCCACCGGCAACGCTTCGAATTCGGACGGGGCGTTCACCGTGCGAGGCTTCGACCAACCAGCGGCCTCCACCTGCTCCACTAACATCTTTGCTGCATCTGGACCTAGCCAGCCCCACAGTTTCATTAGCGCCTCGGCCAGTTCGTCCCTCGCGGGTGTGGTCTGTGATCGGATCTCACTCACAACGACTCCTCAGAAGGCTCGGCGACTGTTCTTGCGCGGCATACTTCGTATGGTTCGTACATGGAGCCTGGCGCCATGTCGTATCGGCCGCCGGGGAGTGTGTGCATCCACTTCTCTCCGAGCGCGTAGTTGATACGGACGATCGTGAATCCGCAGTTCTTGCATTTCTCGCTCATTGCTGTTCCCCTTCCAAAGCTGCGCGGGTGTAGTCGCCGGTGATTGCCGACTGGATGTGTTCGGTGAGGATTTGCTGTCCTCGGTCCCAGCCTTTGTCGTAGTGGCTGCTGGCGGGGTTGATGCCTTCGACGTTGGGGAGCGCGTTCTTCACGCGGTAGATCGTGGCCTCAGCCCTCTCGGCGCGGGCGTTGGCTTCATTTGCGAGCACCATTCCGCAGTCGTAGTTGTACTGACTGCGGTCCTTCCAATGCTCGACGGCCACTTCGAGTTCCGTGATCCGCCCGTTGGTGTGCTGCTCCACCACCAACGCCACATGCGCGGCATCCGCAAGGCGGACGGCAGCCTCACGGTCTCCAGTCACCTCGACCGAGGTGTCAGCTCCGCACACACATGTGCATTCGATCCATTTCGTGTGAACGCCCGTCTCGGGATCGAGCCGGATCTCCTCGCTGACGCAGTGCCGGTAATGCGCTGCGATGAGGTCGGTCAACCCCGGATCAGGCATCACGCTTACCTCGGCATTCGGCTCGGCAGGAATCGCACACCATCCACGGCCAGTTCTGAAGAACTGTTTTCGTTTGAACTCCTGCCAGTGAGAAGGTTCCGAACGGTTTGGCTTCGAGTCTGGTTTCGATGCGTAGGCTTCCAATGGCCCCACATGCTGTGCACTGAACGTCGGTCAACCCCGGATCAGGCGCGGTCACGACGCCACCTCGGCGCGGAAGATCGGATCTCCCGCGAATGCGTGCCACACCAATCCCTGCGGCGTGACTACCGTGCCGATGAACTTTCCACGCGGGCGCGGATGACCTGTTCCGGCAATGTAGATCGGGCGGCGTCCAGGCTCCTCGGTGGGGTAAGTGGTGAACCACAGGTCGATCACATCGCTACGTCCGTCGCGTGACGGCGCAACGGACAGGACCTCGCCGCCGTTGTGAATGGTGATGATCTGCTCGTCTGTGACAGGCAATGTGACGCGGTGAATCACGGGTTCGATAGTGCTCATGGTCCCTCCAAGGCTTGTCGAGTGGGGCAGGGCATGGGGTGCGCACAGGTGCGGCAATAGGTTTGGATGGATGGACTCGGCCACGGACTGTGCAGTGCTTGGACTCGCTCGACAGCCGCAACCAGGGCGGGTATCGCAGTCCGGGCGTGAGCAATGAACTCCGCATCAGCCTCGGGGTAGCAGACAATCCCGCGAGTCTGTCGCATCGGTTCGGCAGGGAATCCGTACCCCTCAGCTACGACCAGCGGCATACCGTCGTACGTCTTCGTGCAGTACAACCATGGCCCTGGTGTTGCTGCTGCCTCCAGCGCTTTCGTGTGCTCAACATCCACCCCAGTCACGCCGCCACCCCCACGAATTCGAGTTCCCAAGTCGCGTGCACGGTCTCGATGCGCTTCGGCTGATCGTCGAACCTGACGCGCAGGTATTGGGAACGAGATCCGACGACAGTGCCGAGCCTTCCGGGATTCCGCCAGGTGTACTTGACTCGCGCACCACGTTTCGCTGGCACGCCGTAGTAGTCGCGGATGTGCTGCATGCTCATGACTTGCCGCCCATCGCTGCGAGGAGTTGCTTGGCGTTCTCTGCGGCCTGTTCGAGCGTGTAGGTGACCTTGACGAGTTCACTGCGTCGTCCGCTGGGGTGCGCCTCGATGACGTGGGCAACGACCTTGTCGCCTTCACGCTTCCAACCAATGCCAATCGGGAGGTCGCTCATGCTCACCCCTCCTCGGCCGCTGCAACGAACGGGGCGAAGTTCTGCACGACGTAATCTGCCGTCTTGGAGGGCGTGTCGTCGAAAACCCTGTACCGCACACCGCCCCGGTTCACGTAGTAAGTGGGTCCCCATCCGTTGATGCCGTAGTACTGCACGCCCTCCGGCACTTCCTGCCATGTCTGCCACGGTCCGGTTTCGGTGGGGGCAGGGACAACCGGCGAGGAGGCGGGGACATTCACCCATGGGCCTGTCGTTACTTCGCGGGAGACAAGTTGCCCGTCACGAATCCACTGCACCATCTCTTCGGCTTCCGCTGGATCGAATGAGACATTGCAGATGCCGCCCGGAAACTCGACGCCCCACTCGGTTTCGGTCTCCGCTTTCGTCTCCTCCTCGGCGGGTTCAGTTGCTTGAACCAGGGCGCGGACCTCACCCAACAAGATGGCCCACAAGTCCCCGAACCCTCGACGCTCATATTCGGCGTCGAAGTCTTTGTCGCTCTTCCCGAGGTCGGTCCACAGGTCCAGAGTCATCCACGACTGCACTGCCTTCGCGGTGTGTGAACGCTCCACGACGACGAGATCACTGCCGTCACGAACTGCGGCGGGTTCGGTTGCCGGGAACAGGGCGCGGAGACGGTAGAACGCATCAAAGTTCCTGCGGCCATCCAGCCACACCAGGGCCCGCACGTCTTCCACCTGTTCGGCGGTGAGAGCCATACCGCCGGCAGGGATGAGACGGCCGTTGGAGTGGAGTTCGGCCAGAACCATGCCGATGAACTCCGCCCACCACTCGGGGATTTTCCCCTCGACGTTTCCGCCGGTTTTCGCTTGGATCGCGGTCGCAATGCTTGCGGTGATGTCGGTCATGGTGTGGGCTCGATTCGGATTTCGATGCGAGGGTTTTCGCGGTCCAGGAGGATGGTGTTGCCGCCGTCGATGACGTGGTTGGTGTTGTCATCTGGGAACACTTTGTTCATGACGAGGGCGTCGAGCATGTCTTTCCGGAAGGCTCCGAGTCCGTCTACGTCGCGGCGAATTGCGTTGGGCGCGTATTGGATGATGCTGACTGTCGCCCGCTCCAGGGTGGGGATGGGTGTGGTTTGGAGTGCGGCTTTGACTTGGTAGTAGATGCGTTTCTTTGCGACGGATTGTGTGCGCCAGTGGGCGTTGCGCCACTTGTTCATGGTGAGGGGCGGTCGGCCGGGATGCGCTGTGTCGATGATGGTGAGGGTGTGCATCATCGGCGTGCCTTGTCGAGTTCGGCGTGCGCTTGGGTGCAGGCTTCGCAGCGGCATTGGTAGCAGATGTAACTGTTGTCGGTGCCGTGTGGTGCGTTGGGGTGGTAGGGGCGCCCGTTGTAGGTGATGCGTTGGATGCGGAGGCGGGCGCGGGATATTGCGGTGTTTTGTGCTTTGGTGCGTACGGGTGTGGCGGTGATGGTGTCGATGATGCGTTGGAGGTTTGGTTTGTCGTAGCAGACGGTGCAGAGGGTTCCTACGCCGTCGATGCGGCCGCGGGTGAGTCCGCGGGGTTGGTGGCATTGGGTGCAGGGTTCGATGTGGGGTGGGGTGGGTGTTGTTGGGGGTAGTGGTGTGGGTCGGCGTGGTGGGGTGGTGCGCCGGTTCGCGACTTTTGGCGCGGGGCGTCGGGTGCGGTGTTGGCGTTTGCGTTCTTCGGCTAGGAGTTGTTGGACGGTGGGTGAGAGTTCGATTGGTGCTTGAACTTTCGGGATCATCAATCGGTCGGCTTCGCGCATTTCGCGTCGGCAGGGGCCGCATTGTCCGCATAGTCCTGTGGGGCAGGATTGGGTGGAGAGGCTGGTTGCGATCATTTCCCTGTGGCTTCCTCGTGGGCTCGGTCCCATGCGTCGTTGTCTTCCCAACGGTCGAGGGTGACGGGGTCGTCTAGTCCGTCGTCGTTGTCGAAGTGCGCCATCAGAACTCACCTACGAGCTTGCTGAAGTCCCGTTGGCTGATGTTGCTGGTGTTCGCGGTCATCTGCGCCTGTTGCAGGTCAGTGCGGGCCTTATCCAACTGCTTCCGGGCCTGCTGTGCGGCGTCGACGAGGGCGTCCCGTTCCTGCGGCCCAATCCAACCCAAGTCGAGGGTGGCTTTCGCGTTGTCGTCGCCGATCTTCGCGGCGAGAGTGGCGAGTTCTTCGAGGTAAGTGCTCATGCTGTGTATCCGATCGCCCAGAGGTAGATGATTCCGCCGCCGGTTGCTCCGAATGCGGCGAGCGCGATGTGCGCTTTCAGGTTGATGTAGAAGTCGCGGCGTCTAGCGAGCTTCTCGGCTCGGCCGGTGTAGTCGTCCATGAGTGCGAGGGATTCGAGCCGGTCGCAATGCGAGGCAAGGGATCTCATATCCGACCGCCGTCTGTGTCGAGCTGCGTCATGCAGTCCTCGCACACGAAGTAGTCACCGAACCCCGGATCCGTGTGCTCGCTGAGGTTGATGGAGGTGCAGTTGCCGCACACCGGAGCATTCACAGTGGCGGGCTTACGTGAAGCGATGAGTTCAAGCGCGGGAACACCTGTGCGGTGCCGGCCACGCGAACGAAAAGTGAGAACAGTCATGACATTCCTTCCGATTTGAGCCCGTTGCACCGGGCTACGTAAAGTTTGGTAGACGGTAGACGTTTTGTCAACCACCGACAGACGATATAACCATGATTAATTTCTGTTTGGTCCATTGCCAAACGATCTTGGCTTGGAGTGGCCAATTCCCGATCCCAGGATCGGCCACCGGCAGCCGTTCGGCCCATTTCTGGTGCATCCACCCCAACTGCCATGTTTAACCCCGCAGAAACGCTCTCAGCCCCGATCATGCTTTCCAGCCCATCTGCTCACGAATCCCAGCCATCCCCCGCTTCTGGCGATCAGCCATCTCAGGATCGTGACTACAAACCGTGGTCCCGAAGTAGCCGTCGACATTGCACAAATTGCAATCTTGGATCGCTTCTGCAATGAGTTCGGCGCGGGCCTGAGCCTGCTTCGACTGCTCAGACGTCAACTCAGCTTTGCGGCTCTTTTCCCAATCCGCGTGGGCCTGCCTGGCTTCCCCGCATGGACGGCACGGAGTGCTCGTCGGATTGTCAATGTGCTGTGAGCAAAGTTTGGGTGGGGGGTCTGTTCGCGTCGCCTCGTAATGTTCCCTACTTACGTAACCACTCTTTTTGTAGTTGGAGTTTGTGGAGTTGGGAGTAGGAGCTGTAGTAGGCGGGGTCATTCCGCTGGGGCTAGATAAAGGGTTAACCGAACCCTTTCCCGAGGGGTTAACCGAACCCTTAACCGAAGGGTTTCGTGGACCCTTTCGCCAAGGGTGCGCCGCCCACAATTCGGCTGGATCTACCGAATTCTGACCCAACAAATTGATCACCTGATCCCGCTTCCATGCCGGCAATTCAGGTTCCGAAACACGCAGCTTCGCCACCTCGCGAACCACCACACCGCGCAGCCCGCGAGACGCCAAACCGGCCCTGTCCTTCGCCATCGCAACGGCCATATTCGGCTGCCGATACAGGCCGTCATGCTTGATCCAAGACCGAATGAGAGCCTCCTCGGTGTCCAGATCGACACACAGAAACAACTTCTCGGACAGTTCGATCGCGTTCTCGTTTACCAGCTCCGCCGTGAGGTCTGACGCGAATGCCGCCAGCCTTCCTGGATGCCACTCCACCGAGCCGCAGAAACTACGGTGCGGGTGCGTCCAGAGGATGAAGTAAAGGTGTTGTGCGCCGCCTGACAGGTCGAGGAATTCGTCGCTCGACCAGATATCGCGGTTGACTCTTGTATGTTCACCGGCCATCAGGCACCGCGCCTTCGGCGATGAGTTGCCCAGCTCGATCTTGGTTTTCGCGAATCCTGGTCCAGGCGCAGCCGCAGAAGTACTTCCACTTGTTGGTTGTGGTCCTGCATTTCATGGCGGTTGCGATGAGTTCGATGAAGTCTTCGTACTCGATTCCTGCTGCGAAAAACCTGTCAACGCTCAGCTCCCAATCAGCCGGGAGTTCTAGAGCGTGTCGCACCCCGTCCTCGTCGGTCCACTTCCAGTCTGTCCACAGGGAGTGAACCGACTGGCGCATGAAATCTCGGGTGCTTCGTGCTCTCGCCCGTTCGACTGCGACTTGCTCCATTGCACGTGCCCACAGGATCGAAGCGCTTGTCACGTCATCAACTAGAGGAGCGCCGGGGGTGGTTGATGTTTTGCCGGCGTTGCAGTCTTTGCACGCAGCAACGAGATTGGCGGGATCATCTTGCCCTCCGAGTGCAACAGGGAGGACATGATCAATGGTGAGTTTCACATCCGGCGCGGATGCTCCACAGTATCGGCAGGTGTGATTGTCGCGCCGCAAAATCTCGTAGCGGAGACGTTTCGTTACTGACATCAGTGCCTCACTTGGTGCGGTTGCGTCGTTCGTAGCGTCGGCGAGTGCCAGGGCGGGCTGACACCGGATCCGGTCGCGGGCGGAAGATCGGATCGGAGTACACGATCTCCAAGGTTTCTTTGATGTCCGCTTCAGTGACGCGCCACTTGTTGGCGATCTTCCTGCCGGGCCACTTCTGCGATCGCAGTTGCTCGCGGTAGTAGGTTGGGCTGCACCTGAGCCGTAGCGCGGCCTCGTCGATGGTGAACACTTCGTCGGGTGGTACGTGCCGGCGTTGTTCGGTGGTGGTCATGCGGCTTCTCGTTTCTCGGGTGGGATGTACAGCTGGTTGCGTTGGACGACGGCGAGGTGGCAGAGGCCGCCGCGGGGGTGTCCGTTGTCGAGGCAGATGGTGTAGCCGTGTTCGTCTTTGTGGACGATGGTGACTTCGCTGAGGGCGCTGTAGGTGCCGATGTTGGGGTGGGTGATGGGTACTCTGAGTGAGGCTTCGCGGATCATGCGGCGCCTTTCCATGTGCGGTTGGGGTTGTTGTGGCGGGTTCGGCGGGTGGGTGAGCACCAGCCGACGTGGTGGATGTGTCCTCGGCGGGCGTGGTGTCCGAAGAGTGCGGGGAGGACGTTGTAGTGGTCTGTCATCCATGCGCGGGTTTCGGGTGGGACTGCGTCGCGGACGTGGTCGGCGGAGAATTCGCGGCCGGATCGGATGAGTTCGGTTAGTGCGGTTTCGATGTGGTTGGGGTGGTCGTGGTGTCCGACTGTTGCGGCTGCGAGGGCTGCGTCTTGCCCGTCCAACCTGAGCTGCTCACCAGCAGAAGTCATCAGTTTGTCCATTCGTAGTGTTCGCAGGGCTTGCGGTCTCCGGATTGGGAGTCCCATTCGTAGCGCGGGTGGCGCACGTTCTTGAGGACTTCCTGTCCGGTTTCCCTGTTGCCCCAGATGGTTTCGATGCGAGGTTCGCCGAACTCACCGCCCATGTCGGAGCGTCCCGCGAGCGGAGCACGGTTCTCGATCGCCTCATACACTTCGTCGCTTCGAGCGCAGTCGATTCGCATCCAAGTCATGCGGTCACCAGCGCTCGCCGGATTCTTCGCCGACGCTGATTTATGGCCGAAACTGTCCGACCAAGAAGCAGTGCTGCTTCCAGTGATGACAAATCGGGATTCAACAGAATCAAGTCGTCTGCTTGGCTGTACTGCTGCCCTAGTCGGTGGGCAGATCCTCTCGTGTAGCGCTCCCTTGACTGGATACGAGAAAGAACTTGAGGCCGTGCGGAGGCGTAGTAGTCTCGGCAACGCTCTAGGATCACAGCGCGATTCTCTGCATAGTTCCGCTGTCGGTAGCTGTCCAGATAATCGGTATTCGACTCGCGCCAGCGACGGTTGCTTGCCAGAATCTCCTCCCGATTCCGGCGATAATTCACACGGCGACGTTCCAAGATCGACTCGCGGTTAGTCGCCCGATGTTCACGCCGTTGCTCGCGTATTGCTGCTGCCTGAGATTCGCGATACATGCGTTGATATTCCGAGGTAGCGAAGTTGCATTCGTCGCATCGGCATCCATGGTTGGTATAACCGGACCGCCCATGTTTGAAAGTGTTGTCGTTCATGCCAACTCCTCGAATGCGTGGCGTATGGCTTCGAGTGCGATGTCCGCGATGTCACGTTCCTCGCGCTTCGCGATCTCTTGATAGCGGGCGTACTCCGTTGAGTGCAGTTCGACGTGAATTGTTTTCGGAGCAGACGGGTTACGGCGCACATGCGACCGCACCCGAGTACTAGCGAGCGACGGTGGTACACCGTTCGACTTCTGCCGGCGCAGATGCTTCACCTGCCGATCCGACACCCCCGAACCCACACCAAGACGTTCGTTGATCTGCTCATCCGACAGGCCATCCGAGAACATCGCGTACACCACATGCGCCCGGACCTCGTCGGTCGCCAACCGGACCCCGTCCATCTTCGACGCCCACGCCTCAGCGAAAGACTCGAAACCCAAAGGCTCCCAAGCCCTCGCCTCGATGATCTCGATGATCTTCTTCTCAGCGTTGACGAAATGTCCGCGCAGATCCGACCACAACTTCGTGGCCTGCGCAGGGGTCAACTTACGAATCGCAGTAACAGTCATGACAGACCTTTCGATGTTGTTGTTTCGGTTGGGAGGTTCGCGTCCGGATGCGACCAACGGTTATACGGGCCACCACGGTCCTCACGCTGCCCGCACCACGCTTCGTGCTGGCTCCAGCCCGGCACCGGGCCACTGCACGTGCACGTATCGCGGAAGTAGATGCTCATGACGCTGCCTGCTCTTCCACCGTCTCCGCGTCAACAGGCTCCGCATCCAACGGCAACTGCTCAGGCTCAGCAGCATCAGCAGGCGTGTCGAGGTCCGTCAAGCGGCCTTGGATAAGCGCACGCACATCCGCCTGCACCGGATCAACCAGTGCCGCCGTTTCCTTCCACAGCTCCCGCAACACATCCTTCGACTCAGCAGCCTCAATCGCCGCGAGCAAAGAATCAACGTCCACAGACGGTTCACCCAATGCTTCAGTGATCGAACGCGGGCGTGCTTGCGTCGACTGCTGCGGGCGCTGACGAGTCGAGCCTTGCTGCCCGTTGTCCGCCTGCTGCATCTCATCCGAGGTATACAGTCCGGACAAGTCCTGCGGGAATGCCTTACGCAATGCCAGCGCCTCAGCGCATTTCGCTAACATCAGTGCGCCCTTCGTGGCCCACATCTGTGTCACATCGCCGTTGAACTTGGTTCCCACGTACTCGTTCCAGAGCGCGATTGCGGGATAGCGTGCACCGTCACGAATCACGGTGACTTTCGCGGCGCGGGGCTGCTCACGCTGCAACCAGACGTCGGTCCACTTGCCGTCTTCTCCGCACCACAGGGTGTCCTCGTAGCCGAACGTGCCACGAGCGGCGTCGGTAGCGCGCCGAGCGATCAAACGAAACCCGTCGATCCCGGTCTGAATGGTCTGCTTCCCCTTGCGTTCGATCATGTAGATCTGGCGCGCAAACGGATCCAAGCCGGTGCGCTGGCACTGGTGAAAGAACACGGCCAAGTCAGCTTTCGATGCTTTCTCGACGCCGATCTGAGCGAGCGCCGATTCCTGCTTCGGGGTCCAGAAGTCCTGTTCGGGCGAAACCGCTAGTGCGGATCCTGTGTGTACTGCGATCTCGGTCATCGTCATCAGTCCTCGTCGATCGGTTCGGTGGCTTCTTCACGTTCATAGGCGCTGGCATCAGCCCACAGGCTGATGGATAGGGAGGGCTTGCAGCCTCCGGCGCGAACGTTGATCGCCGAAGCGATCGTCTTCACGGTTTCCGCTTCGGCGTCGGTCAGGATGACGAAGGCGCGTGTTGTGTCATCACACCCAGACGTTGCGATCAGGTACTCAGTCATGCTGCTTCTGCCTTTCGTGGCTTCAAGATTTCGGGGGCCTTCTCCGCGAGGCCAGACGTGGCGCGGATAGACGGCGCACCCTTGCTATTGACACGCGACGCGATCGTGTGACCGTTGAACGTCGCCTTCTTCGACGAACCCAAGTATTCGAGGAGCACCGACCCGGTCCGCTTCTTCTCCAGCGCCACAGCAGCTTCCGCCGCAAACGCCTCCAAATACGGCACCGCGATCTCCGCCGGCACATCCACCCCGGGATCATCAACAATCGACGTATTCGCATACCGAACCGACAACCGATCACAATCACGCGAATGATCCGCCGCCGGCTGATCGCCAGCCTCAACACGCGCCTGGAACTTCAACACCCGCTCCCGCAGCACCGCCGCATCCCGAGCGTCATAGTCGATGACAAACACCTTCGGGCGACGATGGAAAAGTTCAAACGGACCACACGCCGCGAGATGCGTACGGCGAGCACCGATCACATCCATCTGCCACATCACCTGCACCAGATAACCGATCGGAACCTCATCACCCCACGAGTGAATGTCGTCGGCTGTCTTGATCTCCAACAGTTCGACCGTTCCGTCAGGCAACGTGACAATCCCGTCCGGATCCGCTGTCTGCCAATCACGAAGACTGTGCTGCCATGTCGACGTTTCCTCGATCGTCCAATCGAGATGCATGTTCGAGAACCAACCACGGATCAGCGGTTCGAACTCGTGCCCGCGGCCCTGCACATCCGTTTGCGGCTGCGGCGGCACTACGCCTGTGATGCCGTCGTAGATCGATCGTTCGGTGTCCCACTTCGACAACCCGCAGATCGCTGCGACCTTCGACGCCGAGTACTTCGTCCACCACTCCGCCGTGCTAGGAGCAAGCGGTTCAGGAAGCTGGAAGCCAGTCAGGGCAGTCATGACGCCGCCTTGAAGTTGACAGCCTCAGCGACCTTGTCCCCCAACGTGACCAAGGCGACTGCAAAGTCCGTCTCGGCAACAGTCACATGCCACAACTGGGAATGAGGGCCATAAACCGCCTCCGGATGAGACAAGCCAACAGGCAGAGGTGTCGACACAATATGTGTGAACAGAACCGCATCGATGGTGTGATTCCACATGTACCGCCACATCGGGGTACCGCCATGGAACTCCAACAGGTCCTCGATCCGCGCTATCGCTTCCCCAACGCTGTCAGGGGTAAGGTGTACGTGCATTCGCTTTTCCTTCCGATTGGTGATTGCCTCGCCCGTCCCGTTGCACCGGGGCGGGCTTTTTTCTGCCCTCATGCCGGAACCTGAACTCGAACGGTCCGTCGTGGACGGTCATAACGTCTTCCATTGGCAGATACATTGCGCACGAAAATGAGTTCCGTATTCACGCCGAGCGCCCTCGCAATTTCGTCCGCCAACTCTTCAGTGCATGTGGATTTCCTTCCATTGCAAAGAGCTTCGATAAAGCTCTTGTGGCAGTCCGCGTACCGAGCGAGACGCTCGTACGAGATGCCCTTCTCTTGAACTAGCCCCTTGAACGCTGAGGCGGAGGTGAGTTTCATCCATGAACCCTTCCTGGATCGGCATTTCGTTCTCACTGGGTAGTCTCCTCGGTAGTCGATGAACTGTCAACCAGCAACGGATGAATCATCACTGATAGGTAGACGATTGTCAACTAGTCACATCCGTGTATTTCCGCAGCCAGCAGAGATGCTGCAAAATGATCACAGACAGTTGGTAGACGATTTTTGCGCAGACTCGACGCCGAATCGCAGGATTCAGCAGGGATAGAGGTAGACGTGTTGGTAGACGGCCAATTTGCGGACCACAACGCCGCAACCGGAAGCTTGCTGTCATGAACGAGCTGTGGAAGATCGTCCAGCATTACCTGGACGACACCGGGGCGAGGGAGGCTGCACTCGCACGCAAAATGGGCATGTCTCCACAAGGCCTGAATCAGTGGAAGAAACCACTCAAAACCCTGCCGGCGCGCAAGTACCTCGAAGCCCTCGCGGACCAAACCAGGACGCCCTACCGCGTGGTCTTGCAAGCCGCGATCGAGTCCAGCCCATACGCACTCGACAAGTCAGAGCCGTTGACTCAGAAGAATCAACCCACAGCAGTTGACGCAAGCCAAGACGACTACATCCTCGCCGCACGTAAAGGCGAAACCCAGGAACGTCGGCGCCGACGACTTGAAGGCGACTTCGAAGACCACCCCCAGGATGAAGGTCCTGAGTTCGGCGCTTGACCGAATCCCAACCTTGTCATTGTCGGTGGGTTACCTCACACTCCCCACATGGCCCACTACCACCCATGGCGACACCTCCGGGACAAACACCCAGCCGTCACCGTCGAATTCACTGACAGCTGCGGTGAAGCCGGATGCATGGGCAGACTGAAGCCAGGCGTCATCGAGATCGACAAAACGTCCAGCCAAACAGAACGGCGCAACACCCTCACCCACGAAACGCACCACCACGAGCGCGGCCCACTACCCGACGATCCATACCTCGCGATGCGTGAGGAAAAGACTGTGGAGTATCTAACAGCTCAAACCCTCGTGCAATTAGACGACCTGTTAGATGCTGTCATTTGGGATCAATCTCAAATCCACGACGGAACAGCAGAAACACTCTGGGTGGAATTCGAGATACTCCAAACACGTGTAGCCCGCCTCACCCCAAAAGAGCGCGAATACATAGAAACGGAACTACGGCGACGATCGCCGTGGACAAATTGAAAGGCACGACAATGACTCAGCCTCCCGGCTCAGGTTGGTTCCCCGACCCCGAGGGCACCCCAAATCAACTGCGCTGGTGGGACGGTCGGCAGTGGACCAACGCCACTCAGGCCACACCCCGAACACAACCCACGACTCCCGCATCTCAGCCCAAGCACGCAGAAACCGCGCCCCAACCGGCCGGAGAAATACCGCCACTCGGATTAACTGATACCTCCAGTAACGCACCGAAGAAGAAGTCCAACAAAGCCGTAATCGGCGCGATTGCGGCCGGAGTCTTGGTCATCATCATCGGCATTGCCGCCGTGAATGGCGGAAAAGACAAATCCCCCGAAACCGTCGCCTCCGAAGCGACAACTACGCAGGCGCAAACCACTGCCCCGGCCACGACAACAAAGTCCGCCGCTGAAATATCGGCAAGTGCCGCCGCAGCCACTTCTGCTCGCGCCGCATCCGAAGCAGCCGCTGAAGCAAAACGACAAGCGGAAGCTGCAAAACTCGATCCAAATACGTACGAGTCCATCTCGGATCGCGACTTCGCACTATTTGCCAAGAATCCAGATGCGTACAAGGGTCGGAAGCTCACCCTTTACGGTGTGGTTTTCCAGGCTGACGCCGCGACCGGAAACAAGATGTTCCTCGCCCGCACCGCCGGATCTCCGCAGGATGCGTCTTACGACTACGACCAGAACACGATCGTCACGGCCATTGATCCCACACTGATTGCAGATGTCGTCGAAGACGACTTCGTGACCCTTTACGTCGAGGTGCTTGGATCGCAGTCGTACGACACGCAGCGCGGAGGTAGTACGACCGCGCCTAAAGTTCAGGTCAACATCGTCACAGTCACCGGCTCCAAATAACTGAAACTGATCATCGCTGACCTCATCCAACAGCTGTCGGCTTAAAGTCCTTCGAGGGCTGCGGTGAGGGCGGCTGAAGCCGCCTGTGAGGCACGACGATCCAGGTGCCCGTAAATGTTGATCGTCGTCGTGATCGACTCGTGGCCGAGGTGCTGCTGAATGACAGGCAGCGGCACCCCGGCCGCGATCATCCAACTAGCGCACGAATGCCGAAGATCATGTGGCCGCGGCTTCTTCCCTAATCTGTCGGACAGCTCCGCTATCATCGGCCGCCACGCCTTGTTGTGAAAAAGTTGAGCAGTGACCGGGCGCCCGAGACGATTTGTGAACACGAACTCATCCGGTGCGCGCCCCTTTAGATCGCCGCACGCCTCGATCGCCTGATCTGACAGGTTGATCGTCCGCACAGATTTCCGGGACTTCGGCGGCCCAAGTTTCCGCTTCGCTTCGCCTGTGTACTTCCAGGCCCGCACGATCCGTCCCGTCTTCTCCTCCACATTCAGATCGCCAACTTGGAACGCGGTCGCCTCAGAGAACCGCATACCCGTCGACACCAGAAACACTGTCAACGGACGCCACTGTTCCACCACCACATCCCGCACCCGAACGAACTCAGCTGGAGTCAAGAACACCGGCTCATCTTCCTTGTGACGCGCCGGCAACCTCCGACCATCACAAGGGTTCACTTCAATGTGATTCGCTCGCACAGCACCGTTGAACGCACCCGACAAGAACCCATGCTTGTTGGCGATGGTCTTCGAGGATCCCTCCTGCGCTTGGACCCACTTCGAGATCGCCTTCTCGTTCACCACGGACAGCGGCAGAGAACCAAGAATCGGATCAATGTCGCGGCGAAGGTACGAGCGGTACTTGTTCTTCGTTGCTTCCTCGACGCCGGTCAGGTGGTCGATGTACTCGGTGCACCATTCCGTCACTGTCAGCGATGGGATTTCTTCAGGTAAGGCTTCGGCGCCGAACATCAGATCTTTCGCTGCGTCGGGGCCGATCTGCTCCAACAGCTTCTTGTACTTGGTGGCTTCCTTCGGATCGTCGAAGCTGTCCGAGGATTGCGTGCCGTTGTGCCGATACAGAACCTGGTAGTAGGGCGTGCCCGCTTTGGTGGTTCGTGGTCGAATGGATGCCATGAAACGAAAAAACCTCCCGGTTAGGGAGGTCATCGTATCGTCGTTGTGTGACAGGTGTTGACGTGGCGTGTTGACCGTCAACATTTTTCTCACCTTGCAGGTCTCTGACCTGCATCGATATGGTGGAGCTAAGGGGACTCGAACCCCTGACCCCCACACTGCCAGTGTGGTGCGCTACCAGCTGCGCCATAGCCCCGTATTCAATTCACTCTAACAGTCGAACTCGCAGCGGCTTTACTGCTTTCCGCTTGCTGGAAGAAAGTTACACCACTTGACTCCTGGGCAACAAATCGCCTGGTCAGAGCGAGGCGGCCGCTCCTCGTCGGAGCGGCCGCTTCCGCTCAGGAGGAGAGCTTGGAAACCCAGTCGCTGCTGCCCGTGTCAACGATCTTGCCGTTCGCCACGACCGTGGGGGTGCCGTTGGACCCGACATCCTTGAGCGCCTGGCTGGCGGCTGCGGCGTTGGCCGCGGCGGCTTCGACGTTGGTACCGGAAGAGATGCAGGTTGCCACGTCGTCGGATGCGCCCGCATCACGAGCAATCTGGGCGAGTTCGTCGTTGGTGTGGTCGCTGCTGCCACCCTCGGCAGGCTGCGTGTCGGTAGCGAAGAGCTTCGTGTGGAATGCGGAGTACGCGATTGCGTCGCCACTCTGAGCGACGCACAGCAGCGCCGCGCCGGCCCGGGTGGAGTAATCGCCGCTGCCCGACGCCCGGTTGAGGAAGTTCAGCATGTGGTAACGAACAGCGACGTCACCGTTGTCGACGGCGGCCGCGAGAGCCTGGCCACTGAGGTGCTCGAGCGCAGCGCAGGCCGGGCACAGCGGATCCTCGAAGAGATCGATGGTCGTCGCGGCGGAAGGCTTGCCGAGCAGCACCACGCCGTTGTCCTGCACCGTGACGGCAACTTCGGAATTCTGCACGGAGCCGTAGCCGTCGTTCTGGGGCTTGTTCTTGCTGTTCGTCCACAAGACACCGCCGATGACGAGGGCCGCGATCACGAGCACCGCGAGGCCACCGATGATGTAGGTGGAGCGGCTCGAGACCGGTTCCGGCGAATATTTGTTCTTGCTGCTCTTGGTGCTCACGCTGATGCAGTCCTTCGTGCGTCGAAACGATTTACCGATTGCTTACCTTGCCACTGAAGACTGAGTATCCACTGAGAACGGCGCACGTGATCCCGGCCCCAATGCGAGCGGCGAACGCGGGAACACGAGCAGCCAGATGGCAAGTGCCAAGAAGCCCAGGTCCCGGAGAATCTCCTTCAAATAGTCCCAAGCGCCGACGTCGGCTGCACCTCCGCCGCCGAAACATCCACAGTCGATGGACAATCCTCTGGCCCACACCGAAATGATCACCGCAATGAGAACCGTCAAAATCACCACCGAGACTGCGGCGGATACTCGCACCGCCAGCCCGACGAGGATGAGCAGACCAAGGACTATTTCGACGAGGGGAAGCGCCGTTGCCACCGGACCGACCAGTGACTCGGGCAAGAGTTGATAGGCACGCACCGCGATCTTCGTCTGCACGGGATCAAGGAATTTGAGCCCCCCGGAAATCAGCCAGACGGCAGCCAAACCCAATCGGGCTACAAGACTCACGATACGAATTGCCACCCGATCGAGAGTACAGAATGCCCGGTCAGTACAGGTTTGTCCGCGCAGGAGTATCCGTCAGCGCCGCCACATCGGTCAGATCTTCGACGACGGACTCGACAGGCTTCGTTCGCGACGGGACGAACAACCAGCCCGTCGCCGACACGACGACTACGGCCCCCATCACGGCGAATGCTGCCGAGTACGACACATGCTGAGCAATCAGACCGGCACAAATCGGTGCCACTACGCCGCCGATGTCCGACATCATCTGGAATACCGCCAGAACGGGTCCGCCGCGGGCAGTCGACCCGACGACATCGGCAACCGCTGCCTGCTGAGCCGGACTCATGAGCCCGGAGCCGACGCCCGTCACAGCAGCGATGGCAAAGAACAGCACGAGGTTGTCCGTGAATCCCATTGCGATGGTTCCCAGACCACAAATGAGCAGACCGCTCACGACGAAGGGCTTACGCCCGAAGCGGTCCGAGAGTCGTCCGGAAACGATCAACACCAACGCATTTCCGACGGCAAAGATCGTGAGAGCGTAGGCGGCAATCGACGGGTCCCGGTCGAGGAACTCGACGACGAACAGGGGAACCATGGCAACGCGAACTCCGAAGATCACACCGCCGAAAGCGAGATTCGATCCGAGGGCGGCCCGGTACACCGGCGACTGGAGGCCTTCGGTGAGAGTCATCGACTTCACATCGACGGCCTTGTCCGGTGACGCCAGGTGCGACCCGCGCAGGCTCACGAAGACGACGAGCGCGGCGATCACCAGCGCAATCGCGTAGATGATGAACGGCATCCGCAGACCGAACTGCAACAGCGCGCCACCGACCAGCGGGCCGCCGATCGAACCCATGAGAAAGCTTGTCGCGTACAGGCCGGACACGCGTCCACGGCTGTCCGGTGGTGACATGCGAATGATCAATCCGAGGGCCGACACGGTGAACATGGTCGACCCGATGCCGCCCAAAGACCGGAACAGCAGAAGTTGCCAGTACTCCCCCGCGAAGGCGCACGCACCGGTCGACACCGCGACGATCAGAAGGCCGACGATGTAGACCGGCCGTTCACCGAGCTTTTGTACCAAAGTGCCGCTCATCGGCGCGAACACCAGTCGCATGAATGCGAAAGACGAGATCACGATCGTGGCGGCGGTGACCGATACGTCAAAGCTGCGCGCGAACTGCGGTAGCGCCGGAGCGACCAATCCGAATCCGAGGGCGATGACGAAGCTGGCGGCGACCAGTACCCAAATTTCCTGTGGCAGCTTGGCTGCACGAGTTTTCATGTCGCCCGGGATTCTAGCCGGGCGACACGAACGCTCCGCGAGCTAGTTCGCCTTCAAGACGCCGGACACCAAGTCCTTGGCCGCTGCCTGAACCTGCGCCAGATGATCGGCACCCTTCATCGACTCGGCATAGATCTTGTACACGTCCTCCGTGCCGGACGGCCTAGCTGCAAACCATGCACTCTCCGTCGTCACCTTGAGACCACCGATCGCCGCGCCGTTTCCCGGCGCCGCGGTCAGTGTCGCAGTGATCGGTTCACCCGCCAGTTCGGTCGCACTCACCTGATCGGGAGACAGTTTTGCCAAGACTGCCTTCTGTGCGCGTGTCGCCGGCGCATCGATCCGTGCGTAGGCCGGGCTCCCGAACTTCTCAGCCAACGCGTCGTAGTGCGCCGACGGAGACTTTCCTGTCACCGCGGTAATTTCCGACGCGAGCAACGCCAGGATGATGCCGTCCTTGTCCGTCGTCCAGACGGAACCGTCGTGGCGGAGGAAGGACGCTCCGGCGCTTTCCTCGCCGCCGAATCCCACAGACCCGTCGAGCAGACCGGGAACGAACCACTTGAAACCGACTGGAACCTCGAGCAATTCGCGGCCCAAACTGCTGACCACGCGATCGATCATCGAGGAACTCACGAGTGTCTTGCCCACCTTGGTGTCTGCACCCCACCCTGGTCGGTTCGCGAACAGATACTCGATGGCAACCGCGAGATAGTGATTCGGGTTCATCAAACCGCCGTCGGGCGTGACGATGCCGTGGCGGTCGGAGTCTGCATCGTTTCCGGTCGCGATGTCGTAGCGATCCCGAATCCCGATAAGCGAGGCCATCGCGTCGGGCGACGAGCAATCCATGCGGATCTTGCCGTCGGTGTCGAGCGTCATGAACCGCCAGGTCGGATCGACGAGAGGATTCACCACTTCGAGATCGAGTCGATGAGTTTCGGCAATCGCGCCCCAGTAGTCGACGCTTGCACCGCCGAGTGGGTCTGCACCGATCCGGATTCCGGCGTCGCGGATCGCATCGAGGTTGAGGACCGAGGGAAGGTCTTCGACGTAGTAGCGAAGGAAGTCGTAGCGTTCGACGCGGTCCAGTGCCTGCGCCGCCGTGACGCGCCGTACCCCGGAAAGCCCCTTGCGCAGTAGCTCGTTCGCTCGATCGGCGATGACCGACGTCGCGTCCGTGTCCGCGGGCCCACCGTGTGGCGGGTTGTATTTGAAGCCACCGTCGCGCGGCGGGTTGTGCGAAGGCGTCACGACGATGCCGTCGGCCTTGGCTTCCGGCCCCGTCGAGTTGTATCGCAAGATCGCGTGGCTCACAGCGGGGGTGGGCGTGTAGGCGTCGCGTGAGTCGACCAGCACGACGACGTCGTTGGCAACGAGGACTTCCAACGCGGACAGCCAGGCGGGTTCGGACAGCGCATGTGTGTCCCGGCCGATGAACAGCGGCCCGTCGATACCTTGCGAGGCGCGGTACTCGACGATCGCCTGGGTCGTGGCCAGGATGTGGGCTTCGTTGAAGGCGGAATCGAGGCTGGAACCGCGATGTCCGGAGGTGCCGAAAAGTACCTGCTGCATCGGGTTCTCGGGATCTGGGGTGCGCGTGTAATACGCGGAAACCAGATGAGGAACGTCGATCAGATCCTCTGGCAGAGCCACTTGTCCTGCTCGTTCGTGCGCCACGAATCCCCCTCGGCCCGGTGGTCGACCACTGTGTCGACGCGACTGTGGACAATTGTCTACCCTGGCTGCGTGGCGTGCACGCTCGGCGCCGGATCGGTCAATCCGTGATCTGGATCCCCACCCACGCAGCGGACAAGCCGACGATGAGACTGACGACGATGTAGATCAGCGAAAGCGTCGTCTGGCGCCGCTCGACCATGCCCACGTTCTCCGTCGCGAAGGTCGAGTAGGTGGACAGGCCACCACAGAAGCCTGTCGCCAGGAGAGCGGCCATCTCGGTGGAAAGAGCTGCTCCGGTGAACAATCCGAGGAGGAAGCAGCCGATCACGTTCGCGGCGAACGTCGCAGCCGGGAATCCCTTGTACGCGGGCACATACCGCGCCAACAGGTACCGGCCACTCGCACCCGCGCCGCCGCCGAGCGCCACCAGGAGAACTGTCATGCCGACGCTCCGTCCCGCGTGCGGATCCAACGCTCACCGAGCCCTTTGCCCAATGCTGCGGCAAGGATCGCGGGGATAAGCGTCCCGAGTACATAGAAAATCGATCGCCATGGACTCTCCGTCACCGCGTGAACCGCGAATGACGAGAAGGTGGTGAACCCTCCGCAGAACCCGGTGCCGAGAAAGAGGTACCCAGCCTTGTTGTGCACGAGGAGGGCCGCGAGAACGCCGAGCACGAACGAGCCGACGACGTTGATGACCAGCGTCGTCCAGATGTGAGGAAAGAGCTCCCCCAAACCGAAGCGGCTGAGCGCACCCAACGCTCCACCGACGGCAACCGCGCCTACCGCAGCCGGCAGTTTCAGATCACCCATGCTCTGACCTCACGCGAAAGAGCCTACGTCCCGGAGCGGGCTTTCGGCGGGCGAGGAATGAAGTAGCTTGTCCGCTGCTGATACTCGCGATAGCCCGGACGCTGTTCCATGTGTCGCTCGAGCAACCGCGCTCCGGTGGCGAAGACCAGGAAGTACGTCATGGCGATCGGAGAGAGAACGGTCAACACCCCCGGCCACACGGAAGCCGAGACGAGGAAGATCCCCCACCAGACGCACGCGTCGCCGAAATAATTGGGATGCCGTGTCCACGCCCACAAACCTTGATCCATGATGTGGCCACGGCTGCCCGGATCGGATTTGAACTCCTCCATCTGTCGGTCGCCAACCGTCTCGAACGTGACGCCTACTATCCACAGCGCGATACCGAGTACGACAAGAAATCCGAAGCTGCCGTTCGATACTGCTGCGACCTGGATCGGCAGGGAGACGAACCACAACGAAATCCCCTGCGTGAGATAGATCTTGCGGAGTGCATACAGCGTTCGGCTACCCGTCGCTCGTCCGAGCATTTCTTCGTACCGCGGATCTTCACCCTTGCCTCGCGATCGGATCGCCATGTGCGTCGCCAACCGCAGACCCCAGATCGCCACCAGCGCAAGCATGAGCAACCGGCGCCAGAGGTCGCCGGTTCCAACTATCGCGGACACGAGCGCAATCAGAACGAAGCCGGCGCCCCACGACACGTCGACGACATTGTGGCGCCCGATCCGTACGCCGATCGTCGCTGTCACTGCCATTCCGACGGCGATCGCCAGCAGACTCGTGAGCGTGACCACTCCGAATGCGCCCCAGTCGAATCCGTTCATGGCCGCGACACCCACTGCGGCCGAACCGATTCCATACCCGACCGACCGTCACCGTGCGGCCGGACGGACAGAATCTGATCGACGCCCATCCGGCCGTCCCGAAATGCCATTCCGCCGCCGACGAGGTAGAGGCGCCACACCCGAGCGACCTCGCCGCCCACGAGATCCACGACGCGATCCCAGTTCGATTCGAAGGTCTCGATCCACGCTTCCACGGTCCGCACGTAGTGCTCTCGCAGGGCGTGGACGTCACGGACTTCGAGTCCACCTTCCTCGATCATCGCAACGGTGCGGCCCACCGGTCTCATGTACATGTCCGGCGCGATGAACGACTCGATGAACGGGCCTCCCCCGGGGTGCGCGCCGGTGCGTGACATCTGTTGAATCAGCACACGGCCACCGGCAATCACGTTGTCGTGGAGCGCTCTCACGTACGTCGGATAGTTGTCCTCCCCGACGTGCTCACCCATCTCGATCGACGCGACCGCATCGAAAGGACCGTCGGGAATCTCTCGATAATCTTGGAGCCGGATCTCGACCCAGTCTTCCAAACCGAGTGCGCGGATCTTCGCGTCGACAAAAGCCTTCTGCTCCGCCGAGATCGTGATACCGACGACCCGAGCGCCGTACTCCCGCGCCGCGTGCAGGCTCAGCGAGCCCCAGCCACAGCCGACATCGAGAAACCGCAAGCCTCGCGCTCGATCGAGACCGACCTTGCGGCACACCAGGTCCAGCTTGTCCGTCTGTGAATCTTCGAGTGTGTAGTCCGGTGCATCGGAAGTCCAATAGCCCGAGGAGTAGGCCATGTTGTCATCGAGGATCAGTTGGTAGAAATCGTTCGACAAATCGTAGTGGTGCCCGATTGCCGCGCGGTCGCGCGCGAGACTGTGCAAGCGACCCTTCACCTGAGCCTGCGACGCCGGTGGAGCCAGAGGTCTCCCGAAAGCACCGAAGGATCGCGCAGCCTTGACTGCACCCAGGACGAGCGACGGTGTGGGGGTGATCGACCCGAGTCCCCGCTCGGCAGCCACCTTCCACACATGCGTCAGCGCATCGCCGAGATCGCCTTCGACGTCGAGTTCACCGAGCATATATGCCTGCGCTGCCCCCAACTCGCCGGGATTCCAGAGCAAGCGTCGCAACACGTTCGGGCTGTAGAGCGTCACTTTCGGAGCATCGTCCGGGCCTGCTGTGCTGCCGTCCCATGCAGTCAACCGCACCGGAAGCTCGCCGCCGACAAGTGGACTGAGGATGTCCGAGAGACGACCCGCAACGCCGGTACCGTGCGTCGTTCGATCCATCGTGGCAGTCATCGCTGGTTCCTCCGATCGAGAACAATTTGCTGGACGTCGAGATAACCCGAGCGGAAACCCGCCTCGGAATAGCAGAGATAGAAATGCCACATGCGCGCGAACACCGCATCGAATCCGAGCGCGGACGCCTCGTCGGTGCGAGCACTGAAACGCTCGTCCCACAGTCGCAACGTCTGCGCGTAGTGATCGCCCATCGACATCCGCTCACGCACCCGGAGGGTTGTCATGCGTTCTGTCACATCCTCGATCGCCCGCACCGACGGGAGAAATCCGCCGGGGAAGATGTACTTGTGCACCCAGGTGTAGGTGTTGCGGGTCGCGAGCATTCGATCGTGCGGCATGGTGATCGCTTGGATCGCTGCGCGCCCACCCGGCGCCAGCAGGGCGTCGATCGTCTGGAAGTAGCTTCCCCAGTACTGGTGGCCGACAGCCTCGATCATCTCGACCGATACAACGGCGTCGTACTCCCCCTTTACTTGCCGATAGTCGAGAAGATCGACCTGAACGCGATCTGCCAGTCCCGCAGCGCTTATGCGTTTCGCCGCCAATTCCTGCTGTTCGACCGACAGTGTCACCGAGCGCACCGTTGCTCCGCGCTGGGCTGCTCGTATCGCCAATTCTCCCCAGCCTGTGCCGATTTCGAGCACTCGCGAACCTGGACCGACACCCGCGCCGTCCAGCAGGCGATCGATCTTCCGATGCTGGGCCGCTGCGAACACGTCCCACGACGGGGTAGCTCCTACCGACAGATCCTCGAAGAGAGCACTGGAATACGTCATGGTGTCGTCGAGGAACAGCTCGAACATCTCGTTCGAGAGGTCGTAGTGCCTGGAGATGTTCGAGCGCGTGTTCTGCGTCGAATTCCGCTCACTGCGAGGCTGCTTCGGAATGTAGAGGCCTCGTAGCCGCTGCAGGAAGTCAGGAATCAGCGTCGCCACACGGGAGGCGAAGACTTCCAGGACCGCGGTGAGGTCGGAGGCTTCCCAATCGCCCGCCATGTACGACTCGCCGAATCCGATCAAACCACTGTCACCCACGCGAGCAGCGAAGTCGTCCGGGCGGTGAATGACCATCAACGGCGAATCGGGGCTACCGCCACCGGAGAACTCACCGTTGGGCATCTGGACGCGCAGTGGCAAACGCGCTACCGCCTTGTGGAACAGGGCGCGGGCAACCGGTGATGCAACCCGCACTTTGAGCCCGCTCGGCACTGTGGCGACGCCCGGCCACCGCTCGGTTTCGATCGTGTGAGCGGAAGGTTCGGTGCCGAGAGTGGTTGTGGTCATTGCACTGCCTCCTGCGGGTGATGTTGCGGTCGGGGAACGATGGGTAAGCGCCTGGCCCACAGCCGGATTCCTTGAAATCTGATCTGCGCGGCGACTCGGAGCGGAGCCAGCGGGATGGCGAGCCCACTGCGGACGATCTCGCGCGTCGTCGCCGGCACACAACGACCGGACACCGTGGCCACGAATGGAGCCTTGCCGTCACGGGCCAGAACTATCGAGAGCGCGAGCGCGGTGTCGGGTAGCGGAAGTCGCATCCGGTACTCGCCGTCCAGATCGTTGAACGGAGAGACGTAGAACTCTTTGGACGTGCGAGCCCCGCCACGTTCGTCGGTTTCGAGCAGGTAGCAGTGTCGCTCGCCGTAGGTGTTGTGAACCTCTGCAACGACGCACCGCTGACTGCCGTCGTCGTTCAGACACCAGAACACACTCAGCGGGTTGAACACATGGCCGAGAACACGTGCGTTCGCAAGCATGAGGATGCGGCCGCCTGCGAACTCCACCCCGTTGGCTGCCAGAAACGTCTCGACGTTGGCACGAATCGATCGAGTGGGGTCGCCGAGGTGATCCCCGGCGTCGAATGCCGCCAAGGGTCGCAGAGCCTTCGGGAGCTCGGGCAAATCGTCGACGTCGACGAGCCAGCTGTAGCTTCGGTACTCGAACTCGTTGTGCAACGGCTCCGTTCGTACGTGACGGATGCTCGTATGAACGATGGACGGCGTGATGGGTGTGGGCGGGGTCAGGGGTGTGGTCACGGCCACCGACCTCCGACGCGTTCGGCGGCGCGCAGGCCGGACAGTGCACCGTCCTCGTGGAAGCCCCATCCGTGGTACGCACCGGCAAACGCGAGCACGCCCGAGTCCAACTCGGGAAGCCGCGCTTGAGCGGCAACGGAGGTGGGCGTGTACTGCGGATGCTCGTAGGTCATCTGATCGATCACCGACTCCGGGGACACCATCTCGTTTCCCCCCAACGTCACTAGGTAGCGCCGACCGGTCTCCGGCAGCCGCTGCAACCTCGTCATGTCATAGCTGACCAGAACGTGATCTGGCTTCGCGTTGCATTCAGGGATGTAGTAGTTCCACGACGCGCGCGCATTGGTGTTGCCGGGCAGCACATTTTCGTCCGTGTGAAGTTGGGTGTGGTTGACGGAGTACGGCATCGCGCCGAGGACCTGGGATTCGGCAGGCGTCGGCTCGGCCAAGATCTTCAGCGCTTGCTGCGGATGCGTTGCGACGACAACTGCGTCGAAGGTCTGGATCTGGTCGTCGCCGTCGCGGATGTCGACGCGATCGTCGAATCGGTGGATGGCGCGAACCGGCGTGTTCAGACGGATATCGCCGATGCTCTTGGCAACCAGGCGAACGTATTCGCCCGATCCACCGGTGACTGTTCGCCAGGTCGGCGATCCGGTGACGCTCAGCATTCCGTGGTGATCGAGGAAGGAGAACAGGTATCGCGCGGGATATTTCAGCGCCGAGCCGGGATCACACGACCAGACTGCCGACACGAGCGGAGTCATGAAGTGAGCGGTGAAGTAGTCGGAGAACCGTCCACTGCGCAGGAACACTCCCAGTGTCTGGTCGGGTGTCGACGGATCCGTGTTGTCGAGCAAGGCGCGGGCACGGCGATGAAAGCGCTTGACCTCCATCAACATCGACAGAAAACTGCCATTCACCAGCAGCCCCGGCGTCGGCAGAACGCCGCGCAACCCTTGGCCTCCCGAGTACTCGAGCCCGCAACCCCCACACCTTACCGACATGCTCATATCCGATTCCTGCGTAGGCACATCGAGTTCTGCGAACAATCGCAACAATGTCGGGTAGGTGCGATCGTTGTGGACGATGAACCCCGTGTCGATGGCGAGGCTTCGCCCTTCCGGGTCGGTGACCGAATGGGTGTCCGCGTGCCCACCGAGCCGTGAATCCGCTTCGTAGAGGGTGACGTCACTGTCCTTACTCAGCACCCACGCCGCTGTCAGACCTGCGACCCCACTACCGACGACGGCCACCTTGCGCTTGTCCGAACTCATCGTCGTTCTCCCGTCTTCGTTGCGGTTACCCCGCGTCTGATTTCTGCGACTGCCTCGGCGACGAGGCGATGCCAGGTCGCCACGCGGCGGAACATGAAGTGGCCTGCGCCGTCGATGCCGATCCATTCAGCGCACTTACCCGACTTCTGCAGTCCGTCAACTTTCCGACGAGACGCTGCCGGATCGGTCCATGAGTCGGCCGTGCCGTGGAGCACAACCAGTGGTGTGTCCGAACGCAGATTCACCGACGTTCCATCGGGCCACCACGGCGCCAGCGCAACCACACCGACGACCGCCGGATCGCCACACAGATCGGCGGCGACCCGCCCGCCCATCGAGTGCCCCAGCAAAATCACCTGAGCTTGTGAATTACGTTTCGTTATCGCGTCGAGTGCGGCGCGAGCGTCGGCGACCGGACTGCGCTCGGCACCATTCCAACCACGAACCCGATAGCGAGCCTGCACCGCTTTCACACCGGAGCGGCGAAGCTGAGCGGTGAACGGGCGCATCCGAAGGTTGGACAGATGCCAGGCCCTGGCCGGGCGATGGCTCGAGACCTTACCTCCAGGCAGCACGAGCACCACCAGGTGCTGGTCACCGTCCTGCTGTTGCCGTCGGTTGGGCGTCATGCATGGCATTCGGAGCCGAAAACCATTTGGATGGGGTTCGTAGAATTTCTTTTGTGAATCATGAAGCACTCGTCGGTGACGTCCTCGACGCCATGGACGCCAACTTGGTTTCCCATGCCTGCCACCTGCATGAACACTTGCCGACTGCATCGGTCACGGTCACTGCAGATGTTGTCGTCGCAGACAGCGGCCTCGCCGACGACACGTTCAACATCATCGCTGGTGCTCGCTTCGCCGTACCTGCCGACGGGCCCGAAGATCGGCGACTGATCGACATCCTCGCCTCGATTCGAGCAACCGGACGTCCGTTCTCCTGGTGGACCGGACCCCGCGACAATCCCTCTGACCTCGGGGCTCGCCTGTCCGCCCTCGGCTGTCTGCGCTCCGAGGAAGAACGAGCGATGACGGCGGACCTTGACGTCGTCCCTCATCCGACGCCTGTCCCAGAACTCTCCGTTCATCGGGTGACTACTCGTACCCAGCTCGCCGACTATGCCGCCGTGATGGCCGCCAATTGGTCGCCGCCCTCAGCCGCAGTTATCGGTTTCTTCGAAGACACCGCCGATGCCGCTCTCGATGAGCGTTCGCGGAGTTCATTCGTCGTGGGGTACGCGAACTCCCAGCCCGTCGCCGGAGCCGAGGTCCATTTTGCGGCCGGCGTCGCCGGACTGTACGGCGTCGTCACGCTCGAAACGGCTCGCCGACGCGGATTCGGCTCGGCGGTCACCCTTGCCGCACTCGACATCGCCCGCGAGCGAGGTGCCCGAACCGCTGTACTTCAGGCGTCCAGCGACGGCGCACAGCTCTATCGAAACCTCGGCTTCGAGGACGTCGGCACCTACACCGAGTACTCGATCGGCAGCGGTTAGACGTCCCCGCGGGGACGCTTTCGGACCCCGTTCGGAAGTGTGTGTCGGCACCCACCTCTAATATCGAACGTACATTCGAATTGACGTCGGAGACAGGCCGGGGGGCAAGTCATGAACGCAACACTGATCGACGAAGAAACTCGGAGTTCCACCCGAGACGGCGTTGAGCAACTCGGCACGGAAATCTGCGCCCTCGCCGGCCAGATCGCTGCAGCCACCGCCCGATTCCTCACCCTCCTCGCCAAATTCGACGAAGACCGCGGCCGGACCGGCCCTGGACTTCACTCCTGCGCCCACTGGCTGTCATGGAAGTGCGGAATGAGCCTGCACACCGGCCGCGAATATGTTCGCGTCGCCAAAGCACTCCGATCATTGCCAGAGATGCGGAAGGCGTTCGAACAAGGCCGCCTGTCGTACTCGAAGGTTCGCGCACTCACCCGAGTCACGACACCTTCGAACGAGAAGCAGATGGTTCGGTTCGGCTGCGAGGCGCCCGCAGCCCAGATCGATCGTCTCGCTGCCGGCCTGCGTAAAGCAACCGACAACGAATCCGGCAAAACCAAAGCGCCCGCACATCTTCAAGTCCGCTGGCATTGGGACTCGGATACGGGCGAGTTCGTCATCAAAGGACGCCTGCCTGCGCAGGACGGCGCCCGAATCCTCGCAGCGTTAGCTCTGGCGGAACGTGAACGCACTCGAACCACCGCCACCGTCCCCGCCGACGAGACAGCCACCAAGAACCCTGTCGGAAACATCGGGCCGGGCCTCGTCGCAATGGCTGAGCTCGCCACCGCCGCGGCCGCAGACCGCACATCCAAGGCCGCCGCGAACGAAGTTGTGTTCTTCCACGAAGCGGACTCTGTCCGCATTCCTAGCGGGCCCGCCCTCTCCGAAAACGATGCCGAGGAAGTGCTCTGCAATGCCAAGCTTCGCCTGGGAACGACAAAGGATGGATGCGTTCTGAATCTGGGCCGGCGGACCCGCGTCGTCAGTGCCAAACAGATGTTGGCATTGAATTACCGCGACGGATGCTGCCGCACACCAGGATGCGGACGGACCCGCTTCCTGCACGCACATCACGTGAAATTCTGGGGACGCGGCGGCAATACGGACTTGGACAACCTGATCATGCTTTGCGGTACCTGCCACCGCGCGCTGCACGACGGCCAGTTCACGATCACTGCACTCGGCGAGCAGAAGTTCGAGTTTCGCTATGCCGGCGGCGGCGTCATCGACCCAGCACCGCCAACCGAGGGGTTCGCCGATGACCTATTGCGCGGGGACGTGCCCGACGACGCGATCGTGCCGGCGTGGGGCGGAGAGCCCCTCCACCTCGATCACGCGGTCAGCGTCATCCTCGACGGCTGGGCCGCGTGAGCAAACATTGGTCTAGTCCAATCTGAATCCGTCGTGAACAATCGGACAACCCTCGCATTCAGGTAGTGCAATTGGTCTAGTCCTATCGCAATATCTTTAGCGTGACCAAGAAAATCGCACGCACCTCAGCAGCTATCACACTCCTCCTCGCCGGCGCTGTTGCTGCCGGAACCGCAACTGCCGCAGCAATTCCCGGATCGTCTGACATCGATCCGGCGGCCGCCGAGAAGACAGTTGTCATCGGCCTTGACGGCACTATGCTCAGCCACATCAAGACCGCCGATGCTCCCCGTCTCCAGAAGCTGATCGCCGAAGGAACCAGCGGAGAATCTTCCATCCTCGGCCACACCACCATCTCCGGACCGTCGTGGTCGACCATCCTGACCGGAGTCTGGGACACCAAGCACGGTGTCAAGGACAACACGTACGCAGGCGCCCGCTTCGACCTCTACCCGAGCGTGTTCACACGGTTGGAAACAGCACAGCCCTCTCTGCTCACCGAGTCGATCTCCACCTGGGGCGGCATCGACAACATCGCATCCAGCGGCACGCCGAAAGCCGACGTTGTCGTCACCACTACCGATGCAGGGTCCGGAGCGGCCACCGATGCTGCGACCGCTGACGCCGTCGCCCGCGACATCACCGACAAGGGACCTGACCTGATCTTCACCCAACTCGATCAGGTGGACGGCGCGGGGCACAGCGGCGGCACCAACGGCGCTGCGTACGAAGAGTCGATCGCCTCCGTCGACGCTCAGGTAGGCAAGATCATCGATGCTGTTGATCAGCGCGCTGCGAAGACCGGTGAGAAATGGACCGTTCTGGTCACTGCGGATCACGGCCATAAGCCCGCCGGCGGACATGGAGGTCAGACACCGGCGGAAGCAACGACATTCGTCATCGCGCGTGGTGCGGGATACGCAGCCGGTAAGACTACCGACTCGTACACGATCGCCGACATCACTCCGACCATCCTCCAGAGCCTGGGGGTCGCATTGCCTGCCGATCTGGACGGTAAGCCGCTGACCAAGGACGCTCCCGGCTTCGTCGGCTCGATCGACTTGGGATTCTTCGGCTCCTGATCTCGAGAAGACACCGACGCTCAGCAGAGTGCTGCAGCACCACAGCAAAGAGGTCGGGCCGGAGAGCGTGTGCTCTCCGGCCCGACCTGTTGTGGAGCTGCCGGGAATTGAACCCGGGTCCTACGTTGAATCGCTAGGGCTTCTCCGTGTGCAGTTCGCTAAGTCTCTACTTGGATCTCCCAGTCTCGCGAACAAGCCAGGATGACGATCCCAGTCACTGTTTGATGTCCCATCCGACTCCGTGACCGAGCCGAACAGTAAAGCCCTCTAGCTGATGCCAGGAACCGGGTCGAGGGCAACCCCGGGCTGACAGACACGCTTCGCTACTTAGGCAGCGAGAGCGTAGTCGCGCTGATTGGAATCGGCGCTTATAGGTTTGCAGCGACGCTTACGGTGGTCTCTTGCCTGCACCGACACGCTTCCCCTAACTCAACACACGCAGTCGAAACCGTTCAGCCCCGTGTGTGCCCCGCGTCTTTCGTGGGGCTATTCACTATAACGCGCCGAAGTTCGGAAGTCATACCAATTAATCGGCGGCACTTTCCGTGTCCTGAACCCCAGCCGTTTCCTGCACCCCAGCCGTTTCCTGAACTGCAGCCGTTTCCTGCACCGCAGCCATCTCACGCTCGGCAGCACCGGTGATGTTGGTGATCATCCCCTGGAAGACGACTCCGTGGAAAGGCAGGATCGAGTACCAGTACGCCCGGCCGGCCAGCCCGCGAGGGAAGAAGACCGCACGCTGATCGAGATGTGAACCCACCGGCCGTCCATCCGCACCCGCCGGACCTTCCGACACTCGCAACTCCAACCATGCTCCGCCCGGGACCTTCATCTCGGCGCGCAGTCGGAGCAACTTACCTCGGTCGATTTCTTCGACCCGCCAGAAGTCCAGGGCTTCACCGGTGTTGAGCCGACGTGGATCCCGTCTACCCCGGCGAAGTCCGACCCCGCCGACCGCCCGGTCCATCCACCCCCGGATGGCCCACGCCAAAGGGAATGAATACCAACCATTCTCGCCGCCGATCGACTCGACGACCGACCAGAGGGTCTTCGGATCCGCAGCACAGTCACGTTCGCGGTGGTCTACGTAAACTGCCTCCCCTGACCAGTCCGGGTCGGACGGAAGAGGATCGGACGGCGCTCCCGCGATCGTCGCGCCGGACCACGCCGTCTCCACCTCACCGGTCTCGATCTTGCGAAGCGCCAAACGCACAGCTTCCCGGTACGGCGTGAGGCCACCGGCCGGAGGCGGGATGAAGTCGTCGATGTCGTGATCGTGCATCACCGCGTCGTTCTGCAGTGATTCGATCAGCGGCATCGCCAGACCTCGCGGGATCGGCGTGACCAATCCCACCCAGTGACCGGCCAGACGCGGGGTGAGGACGGGTAGGACGAGGATGCGTCGGCGTACCAATCCTGCGACGTCGGCGTAGGTGTTCATCATCTCGCCGTACTGCATGACATCGGGCCCACCGATGTCGAAGGCGCGGTTGACCTCCGGCGTCGTCGCCGCGGCTGCGATCAAATAGTGGAGTACGTCACGCACGGCGATCGGCTGAATGTTGTTGTGCACCCACTTGGGTGTGGTCATCACCGGAAGTCGATTGGTCAAGTGGCGCACCATTTCGAAGGACGCCGATCCCGATCCGATCACCACGCCGGCCTGGAACACAACCGTCGGAACGTCGGAGTCGAGCAGGATCCGACCAACTTCGAGCCGAGACTGCAGGTGAGTCGACAGCTCTCGATCGGACGGATGAAGCCCGCCCAGGTAGACGATCCGGCGCACCCCCGCATCGCGCGCAGCGGCGGCCACGTTCTGCGCGCTCTGCTTGTCGATATCGGAGAACGAGCCTCCCCCACCCATGGCATGAACGAGGTAGTAGACCACGTCGATATCGTCGAAAACACCTGAGAGGGAATCACTGTCGGTCAGATCCCCACGCGTGATCTCCACCGAATCATGCCAGGGCACATCGCGTAGTTTCTCGGGGCTTCTCACCACCACACGCACATGATGGCCCTCTTCGACCAGGCGAGGGGCAAGACGGCCGCCGATGTATCCGGTCGCACCCGTGATCAACACTCTCACTGCGTCCATCACCCCACGCTACGCAGAATTCAACTGCGAAGCGCGAGTGCAACCTCGAGGTCGTCGTTGGTCAACATCATGTTGATGCCCGCTCCGGCCTTCGCCCCGGCGGCCGCGGCCATGATGACCTGGGCACCTGGGTCGACGACGTTGCCCGCGGCGAACACCCCGGGCACGCTTGTGGCCCCCATCATGTCGACCGTCACGAAATCGCCCATCATCGTCTCGGCACGCTGCGCGCCGAATGCGCGCAAGATCGCATCGTTGGGGTCCATCGTGAGGGCGCCACCGACAAAGACCGCCGAACGCGCGACCACAGTGCTGTCGGCCAAACGCACGCCCACCAACCGATCGTCCTCGACGACGGGACCGGCGACCTCACCCTCGACGATCGAAATACCGCGAGCTGCAAGCTTTTCCCGGTCCTCTGAACCCAGTTCGGTGATTCGATGGAGGAAGAGAACCACGTCGTCGGACCACTGGCGAACCATGAGCGCCTGGTGCATCGCAAATTCCGCACTCTTGGCGATCACGCCAAGCGGCTGATCACGCACGCTGTACCCGTGGCAGTACGGGCAGTGCAACACATCGCGGCCCCAACGCTCGCCGAAGACTTCGAGCTCGACCGGCAGACGGTCCGTCAGACCTGTGGCAACAAGGACTTTGCGCACCTGAATCTTGCTGCCGTCAGCGAGTTCGACGGAGAAATCGGCCGAAAGATCCTCGCTGTCCCGTGCCACGGAGACGACTGTGCCGTCATGGAACTCGCCGCCGAATTTGCGGACTTCACCTCGGCCGATGGTCAGCAATTCGGCGGGGTTCATGCCGTCGCGGGAGAGGAATCCGTTCATGTGATCGGCGGCCGCGTTCCGTGGTGATCCGTTGTCGAAGACGATCACGGACCTGCGTGCCTGACCAAGGATGAGTGCGGCGTTCAGCCCTGCCGCGCCGGCTCCGATTACTGCTACGTCGAATGAGTTCTGCGTCATGAATCCAGAATGACAAGAGATCGCGTTCTTGACAAACACTGTTGCCACTTTGGCAAAATAGATCCATGACCGAAACATCGTTCGACGCCGTTCTAGCCGGCATCGGCCCTCGCCTACGTGCGTTGCGCCAGCAGTCCGACATGACCCTGGCCGACCTGTCGGAGACCACCGACATCAGCGTCAGCACACTGTCGAGACTCGAATCCGGCACTCGCCGAGCCAACTTGGAGCTTCTACTGCCGATCGCCAAGGCACACGGCGTCCCGTTGGACGACCTGGTGAACAGCAAGATCAAAGACCCCCGCGTTCGAGAAGAACCGCGAACGGTCGGATGCATGACGGTCATTCCGCTGACGAGTCAGCCCGGCAACCTCCAGGCCTACAAGATGATCATCTCCCCCACCGACGACGATCGCGAGCCGGGATCCCACGAGGGCTACGAGTGGGTCTACGTTCTGTCAGGGCGCATCAGACTCCAACTCGGCGACCGCGATTTCATCATGGGGGCAGGCGAGGCCGCCGAGTTCGACACCCACATTCCGCACCGCATCAGCGCTGCCGACGGCCGACCTGCCGAGGCGATCAGTCTCTTCGGGAAGCAGGGCGAGCGTGTTCACCTACGCGCAGCGCCGGCCGACAGACGCGGTTGAACTGCCAGGACCGAGTCAGGCGCCCGCAACGGCAATCATGCCGACTGCCGCCAGCGCCAACAGCATTCCCGCTTGTTGCACGCGGCTTACCCGCTCGCCCAGCATCACCATGGCGAGCAGAACCGTCGCAGCCGGATACAGCGAACCGATCACACTGACCAGTGAAAGCATTCCACCTTGGAAGGCGTAGATCATCGTCCCGTTCGCGACGACGTCGAGGACGCTGACGTACACCGCGAGCTTGAGTGGCTCGCCTCGTGGGAGAACGAAGTGACCGGCCGCCAGCGCGACCAACCACACCACGACGGTCGCGGCGCCCCGCGACACGGCCAACGCCCACAGCCCGCTGCCCTCGCCGATCTGGTGAAGTGCGATGAACGAGAGTGCAAATGCACCACCGCTTCCGACCGTCAGAAGCGCCACCTGTCTGGTGAAGCGGAGAGTGATTCCGCCGGCAACCTCACCCGCGGTGTCGTCAGGCGACTCGCGGCTGACCAGGACGACGGCGACCAGCGCGACGGCGATACCCAGGTACGCGATCAGCCCCGGCCGCTCGCCGAAGGCGAATCCGACGAGCACCGGAATACCCGCCACCAGAACAGCTGTCAGCGGTGAGACCACAGACATAGGTCCGGTCGCCAAGGCGAGATAGAACCACCACACCGCCAGACCACTCGTGACGCCCGCGATCGCGCCCCAGATCAAACCGTTCAGCGTCAGCGTGCCGGAAACGAAAGGTGCTGCGATCAGAACGATGACGAGCGAGAGCGGATACGAGACGATCACCACACGGAGTGCGGCAACTCGTCGTGACGCAACTCCGCCGACGAAGTCGCTGACTCCGTAGGCAACTGCCGCCACGAGGGCAAGCAGGATGGAGGTCAGCGCATGCCCTTGATACGACGACCGAGCTCGCGGGTCACCTCGCGCTCGGCGGTGCGCTTGGCCATGTCCTGGCGCTTGTCGTAGTCCTGCTTACCCTTTGCCAGTGCGAGTTCGACCTTGACCTTGCCGTCGTTGAAGTACATCGACAGCGGGACCAGTGTCTGGTTTCCCTCGCGGGTCTTGCCGACGAGGTGCTCGATCTCACGCTTGTGCAGCAGGAGCTTTCGGGTACGACGCGGCGAATGGTTGTTCCACGTGCCTTGCGTGTACTCGGGAATGTGCAACGAGCGCAACCACACTTCGCCGTTGTCCACGGTGGCGAACGCGTCGACGAGCGACGCCTTGCCTTCGCGCAGACTCTTGACCTCGGTCCCGACGAGCGCGATACCGGCCTCGTAGGTGTCGATGATCGTGTAGTTGTGACGTGCTTTGCGATTGGTCGCAATGACCTTGCGGCCCTTTTCCTTCACTGTCCGGGCCTCTCAGTCCGCTGTCTTGCTGTCGAATACTGTCTTACCGTCAAATACAGTTCCAGCATAGAAGCTCGTGCAAACCGATTATTCGCGGACGTACAGACGCAGCGTCACGTACGCCGTCACCGCTGCCATACCGACACCGGCAAGCACGAGGATCGGCGAGACGAACAGCACGTCACTGTTGGAGATCCGCGCCACGATGTTGGCTTCGTAGACGTCGGACAGGACCCCGTCGATGAAGACGTTCTTCGCCGTGAACAGTCCGGCGATGGCGAGCACCGCACCGATCAAGGCCGCAACGACGGCTTCGAGGAGGAACGGAAGCTGGGTGTACCACCGCGTCGCGCCGACCAATCGCATGATGTTGACCTCGGTACGACGCGTGAACGCCGCGATCTGGACCATGTTGGCGATCAGCAGGATGGCCGCGATCGCCTGGACGATCGCGATCGCGAACGCTGCGTTGCGCACTCCGCCCAGCACGCTGAAGAGTCGGTCCACCAACTCGCGCTGATTGAGCACACTCTCGACACCGGGCCGCGAACCGAAGGTGTCGTTGATGACGCCGAATCGCTCCGGGTCACTGAGCTTGACCTTGAACGACGCCGGGAAGCTGTCCGGGCTCACCAGCGCTGCCAGCTCGGGCTGGTCCTTGAACACGCGCTCGGTGGCGTCCTTCACGGCGTCTTCGCGGTTGAGGTACTGAACGGCGACGACGGACGGCGTCTGCTCGAGTTCCTTGCGCAACGAACTGCAGATCTCCTGCTCGCAACCGGGATCGGCCGAAGAGATGTCGTCGGTCAGGAAGATCTGCACCTCGACGCGTTCGAGGAAGATCTGCTGGGTCTTGCCTGCCATCTGCACGACCAGCAGACCACCGCCGAAGAGGCCGAGGGAGATCGCCGTCGTCAAGATCATGGCGATGGTCATCGTGATGTTGCGGCGTAGGCCGGTCAGGACTTCACTGAAAATAAAGCTGGCGCGCATCGGGGAATCCGATTCCTTTTCGAGAGGCCGGTTGTTTCACGACAACCGGTGGGCGTACGGGACGTGTGGTCGTAGTCGGCGCTACCTGCCGACGCCGTACACACCCCGCGCTTCGTCTCTGGTCACCTTGCCGAGATCGAGTTCGATGACGCGTCGACGCATGGAGTCGACGATGTGGTGGTCGTGGGTCGCCATCACGACGGTGGTACCCGTGCGGTTGATCCGCTCGAGCAGCAGCATGATGTCCTGGCTCGTTTCGGGGTCCAGGTTGCCGGTGGGCTCGTCGGCGAGCAGCACGAGCGGGCGGTTCACGAATGCGCGGGCGATGGCGACGCGCTGTTGTTCACCGCCGGAAAGTTCGGTGGGCAGTCGATCGGCTTTTCCGGCCAGCCCGACCATGTCGAGGACCTCGGGCACAGTGCGCGCGATGACGTTGCGGGGTTTGCCGATGACCTCCAGGGCGAAGGCCACGTTCTCGGAGACCGTCTTCTGCTGAAGCAACCGGAAGTCCTGGAACACACAGCCCATGCTCTGACGAAGCTTCGGCACACGGCGAGCCGCCAGCTTGTTGACGTGGAAATCCGCGACCTCGATATCGCCGGACGTGGGCGACTCCATCTTGAGCAGCAATCGCATGAACGTCGACTTGCCAGAGCCGGAGGGGCCGATGAGGAAGACGAACTCCCCCTTCTCCACCTCCACACTGACTTTGTCGAGCGCCGGCCTGGTAGAGGCCTTGTAGGACTTCGACACATTCTTCATGCTGATCACAACTAGCCAGTCTAGCCGTTATCTAACGGTGACCTTGGCGCCACGCGCGACGAGCCTCGTCCTTATCCGGTACCGGTGGTCTCAGGTGACTGCGGCACCGACGTCGGTGCCTGCATTGCCGCGCCAGGTTGCGGGACGGTCGTCGTCGCAGGAGTCGTCGGCACTGTGGTTGCGGACTGTTCGGCGTTTCCCGGAGCCGGGGCGGGACCCGACGTCGGCGTCGGAGAACCGGAACTGCCCGTGCTCGATTCCGAGGACGGAGTCTCGGATGTGGTCGTCGGCTCGGTCGAGGACGGTACGGGGGTCGTCGTCGACGGTTTGACCGACGGAGCGACGTACGGTTCGGTCTGCGACGTGTCCACGCTGGGCGGCGGTGTGGCTGCGGGCTGTTCCTCAGGATTGAGGTACGTATGCAACAGATACGTCGCCAGCCACGCCACGACGAGGATGAAGGTCGACGTTCGCATCCGGCCACCGAAGAGCCGTGACGGAAGCCAGTCCAGGTGAAACAGTCGGTCGAGTCCGCGGCGCGGTTCCTGATCGGTCATTCGCTCGCCTCCTCGGTCCGTGCGGTGTGCAGATCCGGTGACACCGTGATCCCCTGACGTCGCAGTGCCGCGGCGACGCGGACACGAAGAGCGCGTCCGACCTGGAACTGTTTGCCAGGGAGCGTTCGCGCGACCATCCGCACGTTGACCTGATCGACCTCGAGGCTTTCGACGCCCATGACGGTGGGCTCGTCGAGCAGAAGTTTCTTGAGTCCACGGTCGGCCATCGCGTCGACTCCGACCTGGCGAAGTACCTCGTTGACTCGGGTGAGGTCGGCGGTCGCCGGAACCGGCACGTCGATGACGGCGCGTGCCCAATCCTTGGACAGGTTGGTCGCTTTCACGATCTGGCCGTTGGGAACGGTGATGACCTCACCGTCGGAGTTTCGCATCCGCGTCACGCGCAGGGTCACGTCCTCGATAACGCCTTCGGCGTCGTCGGAGGAGCCGGTGATCGCAAGCCGGACGGTGTCACCGAAACCGTACTGGCGTTCGGTGATGATGAAGAAGCCGGCAAGGATGTCCTGCACGACGCGTTGAGCACCGAAACCGAGCGCCGCACCGAGAACAGTTGCCGGCGCCACGAGACTTCCGATCGGCAGGTTCAGTTGGTCGAGAACCTTCAGTGTCGCGATCACGTAGATGAACGTGATGACCACCCAGGTGATGACCTGCGCGACCGAGTGACGATGCTTGGTCGCCTCGGAGCGAACCAGCGCATCGCCCAACTGATAGTTGGAGTCGATCTGGTCGGTGACCTTGTTGCCTCCCCAACTGACCAGCCGGGCGAGAATCATCGCGCCGAGCACTGTCATGAGGACGGACAAACCGGTGGTTTGAAGCCAATCGAGCAGGTTCTGCCCAGGTCTGAGTAAAGTCATCGTGCCTTTCGGTATCCGAACGCTATGCGGACTGGTTCTCGCTCATGCGCCAGCGGATGCCGGCCTCGAGGAACCCGTCGATGTCGCCGTCGAGCACTGCCGACGGGTTGTTGACCTCGTACTCGGTACGCAGGTCCTTGACCATCTGGTACGGATGCAGAACGTAGGAGCGCATCTGGTTACCCCACGAGCTGCCGCTGTCGCCCTTGAGCGCATCCATCTCGGCGCGCTCTTCCTGACGCTTGACCGCGAGCAGCTTGGCCTGCAGGACGCGCATCGCCGACACCTTGTTCTGGAGCTGCGACTTCTCGTTCTGACAGGTGACGACGATTCCGGTCGGGATGTGTGTGAGTCGAACAGCGGAGTCCGTCGTGTTCACGGACTGTCCACCGGGACCGGACGAGCGGTAGACGTCGACGCGGATGTCGTTCTCGTTGATCTCGATGTGGTCGGTGGTCTCGACGACGGGCAGGACCTCGACCTCGGCGAACGACGTCTGGCGACGCCCCTGGTTGTCGAAGGGGCTGATGCGAACGAGCCGGTGGGTGCCCATCTCGACGGACAGCGTGCCGTACGTGTACGGGCCCTTGATCGCGAACGTCGCACTCTTGAGTCCGGCCTCTTCGGCGTACGACGTGTCGTAGACCTCGACGCCGTAGTCGTGCTTCTCCGCCCAGCGGATGTACATGCGCATGAGCATCTCGGCCCAGTCGGCAGCGTCGATACCGCCGGCACCCGAGCGGATGTTGATGAGTGCGTCGCGCTCGTCGTACTCGCCCGAGAGCATGGTCTTGACTTCCATCGCCGCGATGTCGTCACGCAGGCTGGCCCGTTCGGCGTCGGCATCGGCCACTGCGTCAGGGCCTTCGTCTTCTGCCAGTTCGTAGAGGATCGGCATCTCGTCGAGTCGCTCGCGCAGTGCCACGATCCGGCGCAGTTCGGCCTGAGCATGGGAGAGCTGGCTGGTGACCTGCTGGGCGTGTTCCTGGTCGTTCCACAGACCCGGGTCGGCTGCCTGGTGCTCGAGCTCGTCGATGCGTCGGCGCAGCTCCTCGACGTCCACAACCGATTCGCAGGTGCGAAGGGTTGTGTCGAGGGCGTTCAGGTCTGCAATTACGTCGGGATGCACGGTTCTCAAGGCTACCGGGTGCCGACCTGGGCTCTGCCGTGCGTCACCCTCTCGGCTCGCCCCGTCCGTCACGTATTGGGATCACCGGGACTGGAAGCCTTGCCAACGTCCCTCCGAGGGAACCTACTGGAACGATGACTGTCACCGACGAATACCTGCAGAACAACGCCGCCTACGCCGAGCAGTTCACCGGACCGCTCCCCCTCCCACCCAGCCGACACGTTGCCGTTCTCGCGTGCATGGACGCCCGTCTCGACGTCTATCGGGTGCTGGGAATCAAGGAAGGTGAATCGCACGTCATCCGCAATGCGGGTGGAGTCGTCACCGACGACGAAATCCGCTCCCTGGCCATCAGCCAGCGTCTGCTGGGAACCACCGAGATCATCCTCATCCACCACACCGACTGCGGGATGCTGACGTTCACCGACGACGACTTCAAGCGATCCATCCAGGACGAGATCGGCATCAAACCCAACTGGGCTGCCGAATCGTTCCCGGACATCGACGAGGACGTTCGTCAGTCGTTGAAGCGTATCGAGAACAGTCCGTTCGTCACCGCGACGACCTCCCTACGCGGATTCGTCTTCGACGTCGCCACCGGAAAGCTGAACGAGGTTCTCCCCGATTGAGCCGGTAGGTTGTGTACCCGTGACCGATCGCGCATCCGACCTCGCACTCGCCCTCCGTATCGCCGACGAGGCTGACGCGATCACTCGCGCCCGCTTCGGTGCACTCGATCTTCGAGTGGACGACAAGCCGGACCTCACCCCCGTCTCCGACGCCGACTTGGCTGTCGAGCGAGCAGTGCGCGCGACGCTCGGTGAGCATCGCCCTGCAGATTCCGTTCTGGGGGAAGAATTCGGCGGCGACGTAGTCTTCGAGGGCAGGCAGTGGGTGGTCGACCCCATCGACGGGACCAAGAACTTCGTCCGCAACGTGCCGGTGTGGGCCACGCTGATCAGCTTGCTCGAGGACGGTGTACCGATTGTGGGCGTCGTGAGCGCACCCGCACTGAATCGCCGATGGTGGGCGGCAACAGGTTTGGGCGCACATACGTCTTTCGGAGACGGTGACTCTCGGGCGATCCGGGTATCCGCCGTCGACCGCAGCGAATCAGCGAGCCTGAGCTTCTCGAGCCTCTCCGGGTGGAAGGACCGCGGAATTCGCGATCAGTTCGTCGAACTCACCGACCATGTGTGGCGCGTGCGCGGTTACGGGGACTTCTTCTCCTACTGCCTCGTGGCCGAGGGTGCCGTCGACATCGCTGCCGAACCCGAGGTTTCCCTGTGGGATCTGGCAGCGCTCGACGTATTGGTCCGTGAGGCCGGCGGCGCGTTCACCGATCTGGACGGCGGTGCAGGTCCGCACGGCGGCAGCGCGGTCGCCACCAACGGACTGCTGCACGAAGACGTTCTAGCCCGCCTGCGGTAACCACCCGCATACCAGAACATCCCACCCGCCGCAAGGGTCCGAGGGAGGAGTTCCGACAGGCCCGTCGGCAGGATTCGGCACGACATCTCGGCCCGTTGACTGGAAGTAGTTGATCACGCACTACTTCCAGGAGAACGATGAACCGGATTTCCAGGCGCACGATTCTGTTCGGTCTGGCCGCAGCGCCCCTCGGGCTCGCGGTGGGCTGCGGCGCCGACCCGGCAGCGAAGAGCGTCACGCTGGCGGTGGCCGGAACTTCGCGTCCGCTACCGATTCCGCCGCTTGCCGAATCCACCGTCGACGACGCAGGTGTTCGCCACTTCACACTTCGTGCCGGTACCGGAACCACCGAGATCGTCGCGGGAAAACTCACCGACACTTGGGGTTTCAACGGATCCATTCTGGGGCCGACCGTCCGCGCCGAACGCGGAGAATCTGTCGCATTCACGATCGACAACACACTGGCAGAGCCCACGACCGTCCATTGGCACGGCATGCATCTGCCCGCCAGATACGACGGTGGCCCGCACCAGACCATCGAAGCCGGCGGACGCTGGGAACCGGCGTGGACGATCGGTCAGCCGGCGTCGACGCTCTGGTATCACCCACACCCGCACGGATCCACCGAGCGGCACGTGCAGCGCGGTCTCGCCGGACTGTTCCTGATCGACGATGCCGACACGCGGGCATTGGACATCCCCAAAACCTATGGTGTCGACGATGTTCCGCTGATAATCCAGGACCGTCGGTTCCTCGCCGACGGCAATTTCGACGAATCAGATCCGACCGACATCGGCCTGCTCGGCGACACGATCGTCACCAACGGCATCTCCGACGCCTACCTCGACGTCACCACCGGGGTCGTCCGGTTGCGCATTCTGAACGGCTCCTCCGGCCGTCTCTACAACCTGGGGTTCCCCGACGACCGGACGTTCGATCTGATCGCCACCGACGGCGGACTGCTCGAATCACCGATTCCGATCAAGCGGATTCAGCTCAGCCCCGGCGAACGAGCCGAGATCGTGGTTCGCGTCGACCCCGGCGCGACGACCACACTTGTGTCGTTCCCGATCGAGGACGGCGGCGGCGTGAGCGCCTCCGACGCAGAGAACTTCGGCATGAACGACCGCTTCGACATCATCGAGCTGCGGGGGGTCGCCAGCCGCGCGTCACGGTCGAGTCTCCCGGCTCAGTTGGCCGCCCTGCCGCGTCTCGATCCGTCGAAGGCAAGCGTGTCCCGAACCTTCGATCTGCAGTGGTACATGATCAACGGGCAACGAATGGACATGAACCGCATCGACTTCGACGCCGAGGTCGGCGCCACCGAGGTGTGGACGATCACCAACAAGGACAACTGGCCACACAATTTCCATGTCCACGACGTACAGTTCCAGATCCTCGACGTCGACGGTCGCACTCCTCCGCCGCACTTGCGCGGACCAAAGGACACCGTCTACGCACCGCCGGGCAGCAGGATTCGCGTCGCACTGCAGTGGTCCGAGTACACCGATCCCACGTTCCCGTACATGTTCCACTGCCACCTGCTGATGCACGAGGACCAAGGGATGATGGGCCAATTCCTCGTCCTCGAACCGGGGCAGAAGGCGGCTCCGATGCAGATGGACATGCCGATGGACATGCCGATGCCTTCTTCTGGTTCGCACTCCGGTCACTGAACATTCTGCAAGTGGTACACGGCGAGGCGAACCCGATTGTCGCAACCGGTCTTCGACATCAGGTTCGCAACGTGCGTCTTCACCGTGGTCACACCCAGATGCAGCGTGTCCGCGATCTCCTGATTGCTCTTCCCTTCTGCAACCAGTGCGAGGACCTGCGATTCGCGATCGGTCAGCGGAACCTTCTCTGTCACAGCCGTGTCTGCGATACCACCGATCACCGCTCGATCCACAACGCGGCGGAGAAGTTCCGGAGTGAACACCATCTCACCCTCTGCGATTCGCCGAATGGCACCGAGCAACTCGGCGGGTTCGGTGTCCTTGACGAAAAACCCCGAGGCCCCCGCGGCGAGCGCGGGATACAGATGATCGTCGTCGTCGAAGGTGGTCAGCACGAGAATGCGCGCTCGTCGACCTGCCTTGACGATCTGCTGCGTGGCGCCGATCCCGTCCAGCCCGGGCATTCTCAAGTCCATCAGAATCACGTCGGGATCCAATTCTGCAGCGAGCGCTACCGCCTCGACGCCGTTCGACGCCTCACCGGCCACGGTCATGTCCTCGGCTGCCGCGCACAGCATCCGCAAACCGGCGCGCACAAGTCGCTGGTCGTCGACGATCAGCACGCTGATCACGAGACATCGCCCGAGACAACGAGTGGAATACTCACGTGCACTTCCCATTTCCCGTCACTGTTGGTGCCGGCGGTCATCTCGCCGCCGACCAACTCCGCACGCTCCTGCATTCCCACCAGGCCATGACCTGCACTCCGAGGCGATCCCTCGACGTCGTTGACAACCCTGACATGCACCCGGTTGTCTTCGCGACCGACCGAGACCGATACCAGCCCCTTCTTGTCGCCGTGCTTCATGACGTTGGTCAGTGAATCCTGAATCACCCGCAACAACGTCAGCCTCCCGATCGCGTCGAGATCGGCTGCGCCTGACTCGACATTCTCCTGGGCATCGAAGACTGCTTCCACCTCGAAACCCGCCGCACGCACACGATCTATCGCCGCCTCGATTTCCGCCTCGACGGCATCCGGCTCGACCAGAGCGACCTCACCGAGCGAAGGATCACGAAGTGCGACCAGGAGGCGACGGATATCGGCCAGCGCATCGGACGCAGTCCCACGCACATCCGCGAGGACCTCACGCACGGCCTCGTCCTGAGGCGCCAAGACATGTTGAGCCACGCCGATTCTCAGGACGATCGATGCCATGTGGTGCGCAACCAGGTCGTGCAGTTCGCGGGCGAGCGCACTGCGCTCTGCAGCGCGGGTCTGCGCAAGATTGTTCGCGGCCAATTCACGCTGCGAGCGTAGATACAGCCCGAGCAGCAGTGGCAACCCCACGTACGCAAGCACTTTCACAGCCGTCGTGACAGACCAGAACGCTTCGTGAGATTCGAACCAGATCCCCGCGAGCACCGAACCGCACCATCCTGCTGCCGATACGGCAACCATTTCTCTACGCTCGGCCCGCATCGTGACGTCGACGACGGCGACCGCCCCGAGATACGGAACAAGCTCGGACAGCCCCCAGGCGTCGGCGACGAACATCGGAACGGCGAGCGCCGAAATGACCAGGGACGCGAAGACCGGCCATCGACGGCCGACGGCGAAGGCGAGCGCCGACAGCATCGACAGAATCCAGTAGGTGAGGGGAACTCGATACTCCCCCGGATACGTGCTGGCAATCAACAGGCACGGGACCACCACCAACGGTGCGTAGCGCACGTACCGCTGTATCCGATCTGGCACCTCTGTCCGGTTCACCCCTCGAGCCTATGACGCGCATCATTTCTCGGTTTCTCGACAACAGACCTTACTGATGAGTAAGATAAGAATCGTCCAACGCCCCAACACCGAGAAACAGCTGGTGATCATGACCAAGCAAGACAGTGTTGCCCCCGACAAGAGCGCTCAGCGCAGCGAATCGGGCGCGCAGCGCGGCGGCGCCAAGGGTGCGCCCCGCGACACGTCCGCCGTCGGCCTGAACCCGATCAAACGCGACGCCATGGGCGCAGCCATGCGTGTGCTTACCAAGATCACCGGTTCGGAACTGGCCGAGAAGTTCAATCTGCGTCAGACCATCGATCGCGTGACCTACGAGGGCACCAAGACGGGCTTCAAAACCCTCGGTGCCGCTACTCGCGGATTCCAGAAGGTCTCGGGCAACGGTGCACCCAAGCGCCTGCCCGACAACCCGAGCAAGAACGCCGACTACTTCGACCTCACCCCGGACGACGACCAGAAGATGATCGTCGAGACGGTGCGTGAGTTCGCGGCCGAGATTCTGCGTCCCGCAGCGCACGACGCCGACGGCGCAGCTCAGGCCCCCGCCGATCTCTCCAAGCGCGCGGCCGAGCTCGGTATCACGCTGATCAACGTTCCCGAAGAACTCGACGGAGCAGCCGCCGATCGCGGCGCAGTCACGAATTCTCTTGTTGCCGAAGCACTTGCGCACGGAGACATGGGACTTGCACTTCCGATCCTCGCACCCAGCGGCGTTGCAGTTGCACTGACGCAGTGGGGCACCGACGCGCAGCAGAAGACCTACCTTCCGGCCTTCACCGGCGAGCAGGTCCCCGGCGCAGCAGTGGTGGTCAACGAACCACGCGCACTGTTCGATCCGTTTGCCCTGCAGACCAAGGCAGTGCGCTCCCCCAGCGGCTACAAGCTCAACGGCGTCAAGAGCTTGGTGCCCGCCGCGGCTACGTCCGAACTCTTCGTCATCGCCGCAGAACTCGACGGCAAGCCGTCCTTCTTCATCGTCGAATCCGACACCAAGGGACTCGTCGTCGAAGCAGATCCCAGCATGGGTCTGCGCGCCGCCGGCCTGGGTCGCCTGATCCTCACCGACGTCGCCGTGTCGGAGTCCGCACTGCTCGGCGACGGTGATGCCGATCAGCGCAAGGCCGAGTATGCCGACGCGATTCGACTGGCCCGCCTCGGTTGGGCGTCCATGGCCGTCGGAACCAGCCAGGCAGTTCTCGACTACGTGATTCCGTACGTCAACGAGCGCGAAGCGTTCGGCGAGCCGATCAGCCACCGCCAGGCCGTGGCCTTCATGGTCGCGAACATCGGCATCGAACTCGACGGACTGCGTCTGGTCACGCTTCGCGGCGCTTCCCGCGCCGAGCAGGGCTTGTCCTTCGCTCGCGAATCCGCTCTGGCCCGGAAGCTGGCTTCCGAGAAGGGCATGCAGATCGGCCTCGACGGTGTGCAACTCCTCGGTGGACACGGGTTCACCAAGGAACACCCGGTCGAGCGCTGGTACCGCGACCTCCGTGCCATCGGCGTTGCCGAGGGCATCGTCCTCATCTGACGCCGCTGAACTTCCAGGAGAACCACGATGATCAACCTCGAACTTCCCAAGAAGCTCAAAGCATCAGCGAACCAGGCACATCAGGTCGCGGCGCAGATCTTCCGACCCATCTCACGTAAGTACGATCTTGCTGAGCACGAGTACCCCGTCGAGCTCGACACCATGGCCGCCATGGTCGAAGGTCTCTCCGATTCCGGTGGAGACATCGGCGGTGCCAGTGGCGGACGGTCAGACGCGAGCGCCAAGGGCGGCAACGCCAACGGCGGCAACATGTCTGCGCTCCTCAACTCGCTCGAAACATCTTGGGGCGACGTAGGACTCATGCTCTCGATCCCCTACCAGGGGCTCGGCAACGCCGCGATCGCCGCAGTGTCCACCGACGAACAGCTCGAACGTTTCGGCAAGGTGTGGGCGTCGATGGCCATCACCGAACCGAGTTTCGGTTCCGACTCCGCCGCAGTGACCACCACCGCCGTTCTCGACGGCGACGAGTGGGTTCTCAACGGCGAGAAGATCTTCGTCACCGCCGGTGAGCGTTCGACGCACATCGTCGTGTGGGCGTCGGTCGACAAGTCGAAGGGTCGAGCGGCCATCAAGTCGTTCGTCGTTCCGCGTGACGCACCGGGCCTGAGCGTTGCTCGTCTCGAGCACAAGCTGGGCATCAAGGCCTCCGACACCGCAGTACTCCTGCTCCAGGATTGCCGCATTCCCGCGGACAACATCCTCGGCAGCCCGGAGGTCAACGTGGAGCAGGGCTTTGCCGGCGTCATGCAGACGTTCGACAACACCCGGCCCCTCGTTGCAGCCATGGCCGTCGGCGTCGGACGCGCAGCTCTCGAAGAACTGCGCGGCATCCTGACCGAAGCCGGTGTCGAGATCTCCTACGACACACCGGTCTACAACCAGCATGCAGCTGCAGCCGAGTTCATCCGTTTGGAAGCCGATTGGGAGGCCGCGTACCTGCTGTCTCTGCGCGCGGCGTGGATGGCGGACAACAAGAAGCCGAACTCGCTCGAAGCGTCCATGTCCAAGGCGAAGGCCGGCCGCACCGGCACCGACGTGACGCTCAAGGCAGTCGAGTTGGCCGGCACCTACGGCTACTCGCAACGCCCGTTGCTCGAGAAGTGGGGCCGCGACTCGAAGATTCTCGACATCTTCGAGGGCACCCAGCAGATCCAGCAGCTGATCGTCGCACGCCGCCTGCTCGGAAAGTCGTCCGCCGAACTGAAGTGACGGTCGAATTGAAGTGACGGTCGCACAGACCCGATCCCGACACACTCCGCCCCGCCACCTTTCGAGGTGGCGGGGCGGACTGCTCGGTCGCCATCGTGAAACTTCACCACCGAAACCTGATTGCCCATTAGTGTGTAATCAGTCCTACAACGACGCTCGGAAGAGGTTCACGTATGCCCGGATTGGTCACCAAGGTCACTGACACCATCGGCGCGGCGGGGGTCATGATCCGAGCCGGACTCGTCCCGTTCCCTCGCCTCGATCGCGGGCTCAAATCCATTGCAGCCGTGGACAAGTACGGACCCTTTGCCGGGCCGGTCCATGCACACGCCGAGAGCGGCTACGACGCGGTGGCGATCATCGACGAACGCGGACCCATCACCTATGCCGAGCTCGAGCGTCAGAGCAACGCGTTGGTCCGGGCGTGGCAGGCCGACGGCATCACGTCCGACTCCGTCATGGGTGCGATGTGCCGTAACCATCGAGGCTTGGTCCTGACCATGCTGGCGGCAGCGAAGAACGGAACAAAGCTCGTTCTCATGAACACGGGCTTCGCACGGCCCCAACTCGTGGACGTCGCCGCGCGGGAGAAGGTGGTCGCCTTCGTCTACGACGACGAGTTCGCGGACATCGCCGATGCCTTGCCGGACGACGTCGTCGTCTATCGTTCCTGGCCAGAGGGCACGGCCGCTGACGGTTCCACGGCAGCGACTCTCGACGAGGCCATCGCCGGACGCACCACGTCGTCGGTGCCGGCACCCGAGAAGAACGGTGGTTTCGTCCTCCTCACCAGCGGGACTACGGGAACTCCCAAGGGTGCGCCGCGTGGCCACACCTCCCCTCTCGCGTCGGCGCAATTCCTCGACCGCGTGCCGTTGCGCCGCGAACAAACCATGATGATGGCGGCCCCCGCCTTCCACGGAACCGGCGTCTCGCAGTTCGCTCTCGCATTGGCACTCGGCCAGACCGTCGTCATGCATCGAAAGTTCGATCCGGAGAACACGATCAAGCTTGTCGCCCAGTACAAGTGCGACAGTCTGGTCGTGGTCCCGACGATGCTCACTCGCATCATCGACCTCGGCCCCGAAGTGCTGTCCCAGTACGACACGTCGAACCTGAAGATCATCTTCTCGGCAGGGTCGTCACTCTCACCCGACCTGTGCAAGCGAGTCACGGCCTCGTTCGGGTACGTCCTCTACAACCTGTACGGATCCACCGAGGTCGCAGTGGCCACGGTCGCAACACCCGAGGATCTGACCATCGCTCCGGGAACCGCCGGTCGAGCCCCGGTGACGTGCCACGTCGAACTGTTCGACGAGAACAACAAGAAGATCACCACCCCACACACGATCGGCAGGATCTTCGTCGCGAGCGGACTGAGCTTCGAGGGATACACCGACGGGCGTGACAAGGAACGTATCGACGGACTCCTCTCGACCGGCGACGTCGGACATTTCGACGCCAACGGCCTCCTCTTCGTCGACGGCCGCGACGACGACATGATCGTCTCCGGTGGCGAGAACGTGTACCCACTCGAAGTCGAGAACCTGCTCGCCGACCGCGAGGACGTCCTGGAGGCGGCAGTCATCGGTGTCGAGGACGCCGACTTCGGTCACCGCCTGCGAGCGTTTGTCGTCGTCGCTCACGGCGCCGACCAGAACTCCGAGGAATTGAAGGATCACGTCCGGTCGAATCTGGCGCGCTACAAGGTTCCCCGCGAGATCGTCTTCATCGACGAGCTTCCCCGCAACGCCACCGGAAAGCTGTTGCGCCGCGTCCTGATCGAGATGGAGATCAGCGAAGGCTGAGCACGGTCACATCGCGCTGAGCGTCCGTATCAATTCCGCCTCGTCGACGCGCGTGGAGTGCCCGTCGCGGAGCACGACCTCCCCCGCAACGAACACCGTGTCCACGATCTGACGACTGCCCGTCGTGAGAATGGACGCGCCCGGATCTCGCACCGGGAGGCAGCCGAAGTCACGTTCGAACCGAATCATGGTGAGGTCGGCGGGATCGCCCACGGAGATCCCGCCAGACCTGGCCGGCAGACCGAGTGCTGCGTTTGCACCGCCGGATGCGATGTCGATCATGGCCTCGAAGCCGAACAGGTCGGCGCGGCCGCGCGCGGCTCGCTGGACATAGGCACCGGTGCGCAGCGTCTCGAGCATGTCCTGAGTGTCGTTGCTGGCTGCGCCGTCCACACCCAACCCCACCGCGATCCCCGCGTCGAGGAAACTCGGGACGGGCGCGATTCCGCTACCGAGGCGCATGTTGCTGACGGGGTTGTACGACACTCCGACGCCGCGCTCCGCCAGTACCTTCTGACCACGGTCGTCTAGTTCGACGCAGTGGACCGCCAGCACCCGGTCCCACAAAAACCCATGGGAATCCAGGTAGTCGACCGCGTTCACGCCCGCGTGTTCGGTACACATCGTGTTGTCGGTCTGCGTCTCGAGCAGGTGAATCGAGACCGTCAGGTCGCGAGCCTGCGCGAACTCACGCACTTCCGACATCCCCTCCGGGGTCAGCGAACGCGGGTTCGGTACCGCGACCGCCACGTCGACGCGGGAACCGGCAACGTCGCGCATCATCTGATCCGTATGTGCGAGAACATCTCCGAGTGGTTGCATGAGCCGCGGATCGAAGCCCCACTTCCTCGTCTTGTCCGCCCGGTCTGCGGTTCCGCGTCCAAGCACGGCTCGAATTCCGGTGTCGTGCAACGCCCGGATCACGGCATCGTGAACCTCGCTGGACGGGTGCGGCCACATGTGTTCGACCAGGGTCGTCGTACCGCTGCGCAATGCCTCCAGCGAGGCTGCGACAGATGCCGCGTATGCGCGCTCCGGCGTGATCTGAACCGACTCTTCTGCGACCGCGAGTAGCCATTCGAGAAGCGGTGTCCCTTCGGCTATGCCACGCATCAGTGACTGCTGAAGGTGCGTATGGGTGTTGACGAACCCAGGGATCAGATACGCCCCCGATCCGTCCACACTTCCAGGTGTGGCAGTGCCGGTCGACTTCTCGATCGATTCGACCACCCCATTCGAGACGACGACGTCACGGCCGGTCAGCCATTGCCCGCCGCTGTACAACGTCACGTCCCGGATGATCGCGTCGGTCATGTTCTTGGGCGCGGTAGTCATCGCCAGTTCTCCTGAAAGTGTGTGACGGAACGGATACGGATCAACGCGCGAAGTTCGCGCGTACTCGCTGGTCGATGTAGTCCTCGGCAGTGATCGGCGGGTACTTACCCGCTGGGCCCTCGATGGTCACGTCGCGGTTCGCCTGAGCGAAGAACGCGAGGCTGTAGCGGGCTCCCCGATAGTCGGTGACTCCGGGACTCTTGACTCGATGAAAATTCGACGGCAGGACGTCATCACTCCATCTCATCAGCATGTCGCCGATGTTGCAGGTGATCGCTTCCTCGGCCGGCACCACCGACGTCCATTCCTGGGTGTCCATCTCCTTGCCCGGGCACAGTTGCAACCCGCCCTGACCGTCACGCTGGAAAAGCAATGTCAGGCAATCGAAATCGGTGTGTGCTCCGGCACGCCACATCCCTTCGACATCTGCGTCGGCGGCAAGGGGGAAGTAGTGGAGTAGTCGCAGTGTGCTCTGGTAGGTGTCCACGGACGGGTCATGTGCCCTGGTGAAGAAGTCTCGTTCGAATCCCAGCTTCTCGGCGAAGCACGAGAGCAGGTCCATCGCAATGCCCCAGCACTTGGCTTCGAAGTCCAGGATCGTTTCGCGGAATCCGCCCAATTCGTCTGCAGTGGGCCACAGATCACCCATATGCGGGCGGGTCACCTGGTAGGACTCTTTCTGATCAGGTGTTCCGATGGAGGGACGCACCTGCGTCATGCTCTCCCAGCCGGAGTTGAAACCCTTCTTGAGCGGATACTGCGCTTTGACCTCAGTGGGCAGTGCAAAGAATCGCTCGGCCGCCGCGAAAGCCTCGCGGACCTGGTCCAGATCGATTCCGTGATTGACGATTTGGAAGAATCCGATGTCGGTCGCTGCCGACCACAACTCCTCGGCGATCTCGCTTCGCCGGTTCTCGAAATCCGAGAGATCGATTCTTCGGACCTCGCGGTCGGTGGTCTCCGTGCCCAGGCCACCCATGCGAGTCTCGCGGTTGAGTTCTGTCATGTCGTACGTCATTTGCTGTCAGCTCCTTCAGCGGATTCCGATGGACCGATCGGTGAATTTGTCGGTGTATATCTCTTCAGCAGTCACTGACTGCGGTATCGCCGCACCCCCGGAGTTCAGGATGGGCTGCAGTTCTTCGACGGTGTGGGCGACTCGCGTCATGTCGAACGTGCCGACAGATCCGTCTGCCTCGTTCGCGATCAGGCCTTTCTCTTTCAGGAGCTGGGCACTGAACGCTGCTTCACCCTCGGTGTAGGGAGAGAACGACACGTCCTGCGAGACGACGTCGACAATGGCAGCATTCGCCGTATCCGGCGCAGTGATGTAGTCCGCGGTGGCCTGCTGAATGATCGGAACCAGCTTGCTCAAACACGGCGAGAGTGTCTCGACCTTGTCGGCACGAACGGAAACATTGGACGCGTAGATGTCGAAACCCGAATCTTTCAGCAGGTCATAGGAAACCGGCTTCTCCCACGCCGGCGTCTCCTTCTCGTACGTGTACGGTTCCGAATTCGCGAATCCTTGCTGAGCGATGGTCGGGTCACCAACAAATCGTGAGGGGGCTCCGTCGTAGCTGGTGTCGAGCTGGGACTGCTTCAGTAGTCCTTTCGCGACCAGCCACTGCGGAAAGAGTTGCTCTTTGGAAACGACGACACTCGCGTCGGACTTGCCGATATCGGCAACGCTCGTCCAGTCCGGATGAGACTCTTTGTCCCACATGAGGATTGCCGGACTGTATTTGAGCAATGGCGTGACGGCAACAACGGGCTGACTTGCCGCGGCCGCGATCACCTGATCGCCGTGCACCAAGCCGAGAGTGATGGAATCGTCGACGTACATCTGGGAGCTGACGGATTGGAACCCGATTGCCGGTCCCCCGGCCCGCAAGGTCAGGCCGACTCCGGTGTCCTTCCCTCCGGCGACGAGAGTCCCACTGACGGACTTGTCGTCGGTGTCGACCGAATAGCCGGGACCGAGCATCTCGAAGAGCGCTCCCATATCCGACTGTGGCTGCCATTGGAGTTGAACCACAACGTTTTCCGGACAGAGACCCGCCAGGTTCTGAGCCTCAGCAGCTGGTTCGAGAGATTCAGCCTTGGCCGTCTCAGCTTCACTGGAGCTGCACGCAGTCAATCCGATGGCTGCACACAAGGCCAGTGCCGCGCCCGCCGCTCCCACACTTCTGCGATTGGAATGCATCTTGCGGTTTGAACACACAGCGTCTCCTTCGTGAAAACAATTGGGATGTGGGCGAACCAAGCAGGGTGATCCGATGAGCACACTCTGCAGCACTTGGATTACATGCAATGCACTTGTTGTTTCCATCAGGTAACGCACGCCGTAGTTCGACCTTCACCTGCAATGTCACCTCACATTTACATTCAGCAATCTAGGCGACATACATGCAATTCAAGATAGTTCCTACAACTTGAAGAACTTTTGCATGCATTATCGAACCGGAGGCTCAGATGGAACTCGCGAACACGATGCAGGATGCCGACGCTCGCAAGCTCACCGCGCCGATGCAGATGGTCTTTTCCGACGTCGTCAAGAAGTTCGATACCGGCACTGTCGCGCTGGACGGCATCGATCTGGACGTGGAGCGAGGAGACTTCGTCGCCGTGGTCGGGCCCTCCGGCTGTGGCAAGTCGACTTTGTTGCGCATGGCGGCCGGCCTCGAGCGACCGACCGGCGGAGCGGTTGCCCTCGACACCGAATCAGTTGGCTTCATCTTCCAGGAGCCGACTCTCCTCCCCTGGCGAACCGTGCAGGCCAACGTCGAACTATCCGCCGAACTCGGTGGCGGCGACAAAGCAGCGCGAAAATTGCGAGCCGACGAGGCAATTCGCGCAGTGGGCCTGGTGGACTTCGCGAAACAACTGCCCAACGCGTTGTCAGGCGGAATGAAGATGCGCGTCTCTTTGGCGCGAGCGCTCACTCTCGCACCTGCTGTGATGCTGCTCGACGAACCTTTTGGTGCGCTCGACGAAATGACACGACTGGAGATGCAGGTAGAGCTCCAAAGGCTCTACACCGACAAGGGGTTCACCTCGATGTTCATCACGCACTCGGTATCCGAGGCCGTCTACCTCGCAAACAAGGTGGTCGTCATGACCGCCCGGCCTGGACGAATCCATTCGGTCGTGGACATCGATTTCCCGTACCCGCGTAGCCCGGAACTGCGCTACGACGCCCGATACACCGAATACGTCGCCGAGATCTCGGCCAGTCGGCACGGGAGCCTACGATGACCGAAGTTCTTGCAGTTCAACGAGAAAACGCCACACGCCCTACCGTTGTTCGCCCCGATTCTGCGACAACGAGCCAAGCCGAGGTACAGCCTCGACGGTCCTCTCGAATGAGAGCGCTCGGCGCCCTGGTGCTCTATCCGTTGCTCTCACTTGCAGGCGCGGTCGCAGCGTGGTCGATCGTCAGCTACCTTGTCCTCTCCCCCGAACGCCGGTTTCTCCTCCCGCCCCCGAGTCAGGTGCTGACCAAGTCGCTGCTCGACTGGAAACATCTCTCTCCCATGCTCGAAGCCCTCGCCGTGACGGCGCAGGTTGCACTGGTCGGCTTCGTCGTCGCAGTGGCAGTCGGCGTCGGAACCGGCGTGTTGATGAGCCAAGCCAAGTGGATCGAGCGGATCGTCTATCCGTACGCCGTTGTTCTGCAAGTCATTCCCATCCTTGCCATCGTGCCCCTCATCGGCCTCTGGTTCGGCTACGGCATGACCGCTCGTACTCTGGTGTGTGTTCTCATCGCAGCCTTCCCGATCATCACCAACACACACTTCGGATTACAGTCGGTCGATCGCGGATTGCACGAACTCTTCACCCTCGGACGAGCGTCACGGTGGGATCGACTGGTGAAACTCGAACTGCGAGCGGCAATGCCGGCCATTCTCACCGGCATTCGCACCGCCTCCGGCCTCGTTGTGGTCGGTGCCATCATCGGCGACATGTTCTTCGCCAAAGGACAACCCGGGATCGGAACCCTGCTCGACGTCTACCGAAGCCGCCTTCAGTCCGAGGATCTGATCGCCGCGATCGTGATCGCGTCGGTGTTCGGCGTCCTCGTCTTCTCTGCCTTTGGATTCCTCTCACGTGTGCTCGTCGGCAAGTGGCACACGTCCGGCCGCAAGGACTTTAAATGACCCACGAAATTCCTGTCTTCGACATTCCTACGATCGATATCACCCCGTACCGCCGCGGCGAGGCAGCGGTTGCGAACGCAACCAACAACACTGCCTGCGCGGAGGTCGCAGCCCAACTCGATCGAGCGTGCCGGGAGGTCGGATTCATACAGATTGTCGGACACGGCATTCCACGATCGGCGACCGACGGACTGGCCGACGCACTCGACGAGTTCTTTGCTCTCCCACTGACGGTGAAGAACAACTATCGCCGTCCCTCGTCCGAGAACCGTGGCTACTCACCACCGAAGTCGGAATCACTCAGCATGAGCCTGGGCGCCGCCTCTGCAAACCAGATGAACGATTTCTACGAAGCGATAGTCGTGGGCACGCAGGTGAGCGACTATCCGGGCGTCGACCTGCCCGAGTCCAGCTACGCCGCCAACACCTGGCCCGTGGCCGCGCCCGGATTCCGACCGGCCATCGAAGAGTATTTCCGTCATGCACAGGGCTTGGCACGAATCCTGATGTGCGCCTTTACCGACGCCCTCGGATTGCAGCCCGGGTACTTCGATTCGATGCTCGACCATTCGATCGACGCGATGAAGATGAACAACTACGCACTGCCCGAGGGTGAGATCCGCATCTCCGGCGACATGACGGGAATGGGCGCTCACACCGACTTCGGAATCTTGACCATCCTGTGGGCAGATCAAGTTCCGGGCCTTCAAGTTCTGAGTGCCGATGGCGTATGGCACGACGTCCAACCTGCCGACGGCGCACTCTTGATCAACCTCGGCGACGCGATGGCACGCTGGACGAACGACCGATGGCGCTCGACGGTGCACCGAGTCGATCCACCTGTCGTCGATGGTCAGATCATCCGACGTCGCTCTGCTGCATTCTTTTTCGACGGAAACCACGACGCCGTCATCGAAGCACTGCCAGGGACTCTCGCACCGGGCGAAGTGGGATACCCACCGATCACGATCGCTGAGAACATCGCGGCCAAAGTGGCCGGACTGAAAGGCGCGATGAAGTCCGAGGTCGACGGTCGCAGCGCTGACCGAGTGCGCGCCGCTGGATAGCGCTCCCGGGTACGGTCGAGATCGTGCAGGATCGAAATGAGGACAAGATGACCACCACCGAACGAGCTTTACTCACCGAGTCCGTGCACGAAACGCTTCGCGAACTGATCTTTTCGGGAGAGTTGGCGCCGGGGACACCACTGAGTGTTCCCGCACTGGCGAGCAAACTCAATGTCAGTCGAACGCCGGTCCGCGAGGCCGTGCAGCAGTTGATCTACGAGGGCATCGCCGTCCACACCCGAAATGCGGGTGCAAAAGTTGATTCACTGGACGCAGAGTCGCTGCGCGCGGTCTTCGAGGTGCGTGAGGTTCTCGACGGTCTCGCGGCATTGCACGCGACAGCCAATGCCACCCACGAAACCGTGTCACAGCTGAACAAGATGGTGCAGGTGCAACGCGAACTTCTCGAGAGCCCGCCGGATCAGCGTCGGGATTCGAAGCTGGACCTCGAGTTCCACACCTTGATTCGTGAGACTGCGTGCAATCACCCGCTCAGTGAAGCCCTTCACCGCCTGGACGGACAATCACATCTCTTCCGTTCGGACATGTGGAGCCTCGAGCTCAATCGGCGGATCGCTGTCACCGAGCACGCTCGTATAGTCGCGGCCATCGAATCGGGTGACGCCTTGGGAGCCAGAACTGCCGCGAGCGCACACGTAGCCGGGCTACTCGTCCGAACAACCCGGACCTGAAGCCTCACCGAAATGACGGGAACAACGTGTCCGGCCAGGCGATGTCGCCGTCGCTCTCGTCCACGAACGAACCGACACAGTCGCGTCCCAGCGCACTGATCGTTCCCGAGAGCACCTCTGGATGCTCGAGTTCGGTGAGGTGGTCTGCTCCGGTTCCGGCACCGGGAACGCCATCGATGTACACCCGGCACTGGCCCCCGTCCAACCGACCGTCCGCCCACTCACCCGAGCTCTGTACCACCGAATAGTAGGCGGAACCAGGAGTGTCCTCACCTGAGTTCAGCTTGGTCAGAACCTCGGAGAACATGCAGGTGTCGTAACCGTCGACAGGGCCTTGCACGCAGCCACCGGGGCTGCCGTATTGCGGCGCTCCGATAGCGACCAATGAATCCACGGTGTCGGAGCCACCGAGGAACTTCGCGTAGTACCGGGCACTCAGTCCGCCGGCGCTGTGCGCGACCACGCCGACATATGTGGCGTCAGCGGCGTAGGTACGAATCGCCTCGGCGATCAGTTCGGCATCTGCGGCAATCGTTTTGCCGGGAGCATCGACGAAGTGCGTCTCGTAGCCCGCATCCTTCAGTGCCCCGTCGAGGGCGCGGTAAGGCGCCTGATGTGCCTCGCCTGAGCTGTACAGCTGCTGGCCCGGAACGATGAAGACCACGCGTTTCCCTGTCGCGCCCCCTCCACCGGCGGTGGCAATGCCACCAGAGAGCACCAACGCAGCCGTCACGAGAAAAGCGGTCACTGCCGAAGACACGGGCACCGTCGAAAATCGCACGTCGCAACCCTACGACGGACGCACGCAAAAAAGGACCGCCGCACTGGAATCCAGTGCGGCGGTCCTTTTCTAGTAGCGGGGACAGGATTTGAACCTGCGACCTCTGGGTTATGAGCCCAGCGAGCTACCGAGCTGCTCCACCCCGCGATGCATGGACAAAGTTACACGAGCAGATGAACGGAACGCAAATCGCCTGCGCTGGAGCGAAATACACGCCTGAAAGTCACAAATTCGAGTGACTGGGTTCACAAAATACTCGTGAGGATCAACACATAACAGGTATGTAACGAACACACCTCGAAACCGCATCGGAACGGCCCTACCAGCGCAAACTGCAAAATTCGCCTACAAGAGCCGACCGGGCAGTCCGGAAAATCGCGAATCGACCCTCGTTCAGCGCTCCCGTACGGTCGGTCCCGGCCCGAATCAACCGGGCGAACGCCGACCCGCCGCTGCTCGACTCTGCCCCGCGGGATCGGAACCCCCGAAACCTTCGAGGGGCAGAGGCACGGAGAGACAAGCGCCCGGGAAGTCAGCATCACCGCGACCCGCAGGCCCGCCGATGTCAGCAAGCGCGGAGAGGATTTACCCCGACATGACGTACACCAGCATCAGCAAGCGTGCATTCGGCACATTGGCAGTAGCCGGCGCACTTGTCGCAGTGCCCCTCACCATGAGCACCGGCACCGCTTCCGCAGCCACCCACAACTGGGACGGCGTCGCACAGTGCGAGAGCGGTGGCGACTGGAACATCAACACCGGAAACGGCTACTACGGCGGCCTGCAGTTCTCGCAGAGCACCTGGACCGCCAACGGTGGCACCGGCTCGCCGGCCAACGCTTCCAAGGAAGAGCAGATCCGCGTCGCCGAGAACACCCTGCAGAGCCAGGGCCCCGGCGCATGGCCCGTCTGCGGCCAGCGTCTGACCGTCGCGAGCGAGCCTGCAGTCGAAGAGGCTCCCGCCGCAGCACCGGCTCCCGTCGCCGAGGCACCCGCAGTTGCTCCCGCCATCGAGATCCCGGCCGAGCTCAAGCCCGCCGCACAGCAGGCCTACGACACCGCTCGTGACCTCGCCGGCCAGTACGGCTTCGCCGCACAGTTCCAGCAGCTCGCCGATGCCAACGCACCGATCGTTGCTGCACTGCGCTGATTCAGCTCGTACAGCTTCACCCTGAGCACACAAGAAGGCCCACCATCCGATCGGATGGTGGGCCTTCTGTGACTCACGAACGAGGTCGACTAGCTGGGCGGCAGCGCCTGGTAAGCGTCTACTGCCTTCTGCAGACGATCCAGCGCGGCTCCGTAACCACTGAAGTCACCGTTCTGTTGCGCGGACTTCAGCGCATCCATGGCAGCGTTGACCTCTGCCAGAGCCTTCGACACATCTTCCGATGATGCCGGACCTGTAGGCGTCGTCGGCGCCGTCGGTGCGGGGGTGGTCTCGGTTCCCGCCGGCGGTTCCGTCGTGGCAGTTCCACCCGGTGCCGTGGCAGCGCCGGCGGCTCCACCATTGTCGAAGACCTGATCAAGTGCCTCGGCCAACGTGGATGCGTATCCGACACGAACCCTGCTGCCTGCCTTCGCAGACTCCTGGTAACTCACGAGGACTCGAGAGAGCTGTGGGAACGAGGTCGTCGTGTTACTTCGCTCGGTATACATGGGTTCGACGTAGAGAATTCCACCCTCAGCGATCGGCAGGGCCAACTGGTTGCCGTATCGAATCGTGTTGGTTCTCTCCAGCAGTGCCTTCTCCGAGCCCACACGAGCATCCGAGATCATCGAGTTCTGCGACTGTGACGGGCCCTGCGTCTGTTTGTTGACGGGCAACTGCAGGACAGTGATCTTGCCGTAGTCCTTCGGATCCGAATTCACGGTGATGTAGGCCGACAGGAAGTCTCGCTGGAATCCCACCATCGGACTTGTCAGCCGGAACGACGGCGCGCCGGTTTCCTGGTCCCCCACCATCACGTAGTAAGGCGGTTCGTTCTCCTTCGAATTCTCGACCGTCGGCTCGTTGGGCACCGACCAGAAAGCATTGTTGGTGAAGAACTCGGTCGGATTGTCGACGTGGTACTTCGCCAACATTTCTCGCTGAACCTTGAACAGGTCTTCTGGGTAGCGGAAGTGTGCCCGCAGATCGTCCGAGATGTCACTCTGTGGCTTGACCGTGTCCGGGAACACGCCCTTCCACGCATTGAGAACCGGGTCGTTGTCGTCGACCTGATAGAGCGTCACGGTGCCGTCGTAGGCATCAACGGTTGCCTTGACCGAGTTGCGGATGTACGACACTTCCTTCTTCGGCAGCAAGCGGCCGGTCGTCGCATCCACACTGTCCGCGACCAGTCCGTCCAGTGAACTGCGCTGTGCGTACGGATAGTTCTCGAGTGTGGTGTACGCATCGACGATCCAGACGATCTTGCCGTCGACTGCTGCCGGGTAGGCATCTCCGTCAGTGGTCAACCACGGAGCAACCTGACCGACGCGATCGCGAGGATCACGGTTGTAGATGATCTTGGAATCCGAACCGACGGCACCCGAGAAGAGAATGTTCCTCTCCGTGTACTTCGCTGCGAAAGCCAGGCGATTGACCCAGTTTCCGATCGAGACGCCACCGGAACCGGTGTAGGTGTACTTGGTCTGCTCGGTGTCGTACTCGCGAGCTTCCGAACCACCCGCACCACCGACGATTGCGTAATCGTCAGCGCCTTGACCGATGACCTCGCCGTAGTAGATGCGCGGCTGATCGACCTTGATGACCTGTGTTCCCGCGTCCTGCGAGGCGATGTCGCTGACCGTGTAGATCGGGTAGCCCGCATTGTTGTTGTTGGCGTTGTCCTTCGTCGGGTCGAGGACCGGCGCAGTGATCTTGTTCGCCGGAGCGGCCACCAAGCCGTCACCGTGCGTATAAACGGTGTGCTTGTTGATCCAGTCCGTCTGGTTTCCCTGCAGGTTGTTCGGTGAGATCTCACGCGCCGCCACGATGTAGTCGCGCATCTCTCCGTCGATGTCGTAACGATCGATGTCGAGCGAGGGTGGGAACCCGTAGAAGTTCTGACGCTGTTGCTGCTGAGTGAAGGTGGGCGACAGAATGTTCGGGTCGAGAAGTCGAGCATTGGCAATAGTGGTGACATCTGCCGGCACTTCGCGCGGAACCGCGTCACCGTCACCTGAGTAAGGCTGATAGGTGACCTTGTAGTCCGTGATTCCGTAGGCCTGCCTGGTAGCCGCGATGTTCCGCTCGATGTACGTGCTCTCCTTGTCCGCCGCGTTGGGCTTGACGGAGAACTGCTCGACGATCATCGGCCAGACTGCGCCGACGAGCACCGACGAGAGAACCAGCAGAGCAACAGCCATAGCCGGGATACGGAGGTCGCGGGTGAAGATCGCCGCAAAGAACGCCAAGGCACAGATGATCGCGATGGACATCAATATCAGCTTTGCCGGGAGCACAGCCATGATGTCCGTGTAACCCGGGCCGGTGAACGTGGGCTCTTTACGGCCGCTGGAAAGCAACGAGTAGCGATCGAGCCAGTAGGCGACGGCCTTGAGCAGTACGAAAGTTCCCGCCAGGATGGCCAACTGCACACGAGCGGCGGTCGTGAACGTCCCCGCCCGTCCGGCCAATTTGATACCACCGAAAACGTAGTGGGTGATCAGATTTGCCACGAAGGCCAGCAGGATCGAGACGAACAACCAGTTCAACACGAAACGGTAGAACGGCAGATCGAACGTGTAGAAGCTGACGTCCATGTTGAACTGCGGATCGGTGATACCGAAAGCCTGGCCGTTGAGGAACAACTGGATGGTGACCCAGTTTGCCTGCGCGATGAGACCGGACAAGACGCCGATCGCCACCGGAATGATCACGCCGAACAGACGAAGCCGCGACATGACGGTGGTGCGGTAGCGCGCGATCGGATCATTGGGTCCGGAAACCGGGACGAACACCGGACGCGCGCGGTACGCGAGAAGCATCGCGAGCCACACGATGGCTCCGACGACAATTCCGACGACGAGGAAGAGAACGAATCGCGTCAGCAGAACCTTGGTGAACACACCACGGAAGCCGACTTCACCGAACCACAACCAGTCCGTGTACATGCCGATCAGTCGCGGCCCCACGAGCAGCAAGGCCGCCACTACGACAGCCACCACCAACAAGATTCGACTGCGTCTGGACAGAGAGGGTAAACCTGCGGGGGGCCGCATGCCCACGTGCCACGCTCCAAGATTTGGCGACGCCGTGGCGTCGCAACCGATTGCATCGATCACTGCGGCCACGCCCGAGTGGACTTGGCCGTTTCCGACCACTCTACGTAACAACGGTCACGGGTTGACAACACGGAGAGCGGGGACCCGGACAGAAGGTGGGAGGATGAACGTGTGAGTGAAGAGAATATGAGCAGATCACCGAGTGCCCTCGCCCGGTGCGTTCATGAAGTTGTCGACCACATCGACGCCGAAGGCTGGGATCAACCGCCGAAGCTGTACGCGTTGGTGCCCACCGAGATGCTCGCCGCGGCCGAGCCCGGATTGCTCGACCAACTCGCCGAGGGCGCCGAATACACACCGATCGAACAGGAATCGCTTCCCGAGGACATCATCGGCGGTTCTCGCGCACTCGACGAGTTCCTGGCTACGACGCATTGGCCCGAGTCGGTGCAGGGCTGCATCCTGGTGCAGGAGATCGTCGTCCTACCGCCCGAGGCGGAATCGGATCTCGATCACGCGACAGCGCCGGTGTTGACCGATCAGCACGCGGCGGACGAGGTCGCTCGACTGACTGCCAACGCGCATCCCGATCGACGCGAAGCGCGACTGTTCGTCGGCGTGCTGCGTGACGGTCCTTCGCTGTCGCTTCTACAGATGCGACCCGACGAGGATGCGGATCCGTACGGCGACTTGGAACTGCTCACCTACGACGGTCTTGCACCTCACCTCGTGCACGCGCTGTACGCGACGCTCGACGAGGTCGAAGAAGACTGACGGACTCTCTCTTCTGCAAACAGCTTTCAGCAGCGGGGTGCGTCGCCGCCCGTGTTGAGACTCTCGAGTGAGTCCACTGCGCCGGGCAGGTTGTCGACCTTGACGAGTCGAAGCCCGTCCGGCGCATTCTGTTTCGCCTCGTCACAGTTCTGGGTCGGCACGAGGAAGGTCTCCGCACCGGCTTCGGAGGCGGCGATCAACTTGTACCGAATGCCGCCGATCGGACCGACTTCGCCGGCGGAGTCGATGGTGCCCGTCCCGGCCACGAACTTTCCGCCGTTGAGCTCCCCCGGTGTCAGCTTGTCGACCAAGGCGAGTGTGAACATCAGTCCGGCAGAGGGACCGCCGATGTCGGCAAGATTGAACTGCACGGTGAAGGGAACGTCCGGGACCTCGTTCGGCGTGACGCCGAGGTAACCCGATTCGGGCTTGTTGGGCCGCGCCCCGACCGTGACCGGCACAACGGTCTCCACACCCTCACGAAGGACGGTGACGTCGATCGCGGTGCCGGGCGCGATCTCACCGACCGTGTCCTGAACGCCGGTGATGGTGGTTACCGGAGTGTCGCCGATCTTGACCAGGACGTCGCCCTCTTGCAGGGCACCCGCAGCGGGGCCGTCCGGAGTCACCTTGGACACAGTGAGTGCCACCGGCTTGCCGAGAAAGTGCAGTGCAGCCAACTCGGCACTGTCCTCGGACTGCTGGAAATCGGCGGTGTTGGCCTGCTGGATCTCTTCCTTCGACTTCTCGGGCGGATAGATCTCCGAGCGTGGGACGAGTCCGTTGTTGCCACTCGCCCACAGCCCGAACGCTTCGAAGATGTTGAGGCCGTCGCGAACCGACACCGTTGTCATGTTGAGGTTGCCGTCGGTGGGATCGACATCGGTCCCCTGGATGTCGACGACGGGCTTACCGTCGACGTCGCCGAGCGTGTTGAAGGTGGGGCCCGGACCGAGTGCGACATAAGGAACAGTGACCATTGTTCCGACGACTCCCAACACGACGATGGGTGCGAGTGCGGCCAAGAGCGTCACTATCCGTCGATTCACCTGATCCAGAGTAAAGCGCGAAGGCGCCGGAGCACCGATCGCACTGCCTGAGCGCCGCGCGTGTTCGCCGTCAGCGTGACTCGGAGGGCGACTCCGACCGCTCGAGCCTTGTACCGTTGAGGTATGAGCAATATGCCGTTCGGCTTCTCCAACTCCGACGACGATCCCGATCGCGACAAGAACGCGGCGGGTGGCAATCCGTTCGGGGGTGGTGACATGCCGTTCGGGTTCGGCGCGGGCGGTGAGGGATTCGATCCGGCTCAACTCGGCCAGATGCTCACCCAGTTCGGGCAGATGCTGAGTGGAATGGGCTCGTCGATGGGCCAGGGCGGTACGTCCGGCCCGGTCAACTACGACATCGCCAAGAAGCTGGCACGCCAACAGATCGGATCGGTCACACCGATCACCGAGGGCAACGTCAAGGCGATCGCCGACGCCGCGCACCTGGCCGAGATGTGGCTGGACGCCGCGACAACGCTCCCGGCCGGAGCGAGCCGCACTCTCGCCTGGACTCCCAACGACTGGCTCGACAACACGATCGACACGTGGAAGCGACTCTGCGATCCGGTGGCCGAGAAGGTAGCGGGCATGTGGGTCCAAGGACTTCCCGCCGAAGCGCAGCAGATGGCGGGCCCGATGCTGGGCATGCTCGGCCAGATGGGTGGACTCGCGTTCGGCTCGCAATTGGGCCAGGCACTCGGCCAACTGTCCACCGAGGTGCTCTCCTCCACTGACATCGGCTTGCCCCTCGGACCCGAAGGCACCGCGGCCCTTCTCCCCGCTGCGGTTCAGGCGTTCAGTGAGGGTCTCGAACAGCCGCATCAGGAAGTTCTCGTGTTCCTCGCCGCACGTGAAGCGGCCCATCAGCGCCTCTACAGTCACGTTCCGTGGCTGCGCCAGCGTGTTCTCGCCACAGTCGAGGAGTACGCCCGCGGGATCACGATGGATTTCTCGGCGATGGAAGAGTTTGCCAAGGACCTCGACCCGTCTGCTCTCACCGATCCGAGCAAGCTCGAGGCGCTGATGCAGCAGGGCACGTTCGAGCCGCAGAACACTCCGGAGCAGAAGGCTGCTCTAGAGCGTCTCGAGACACTGCTTGCACTGGTCGAGGGTTGGGTCGAGACGGTGGTCACCGCCGCACTCGGCGAGCGACTGCCCGGTGTTGCCGCGATGAGCGAGACGTTGCGTCGTCGCCGTGCCACCGGCGGCCCCGCCGAACAGACCTTTGCGACGCTGGTCGGACTCGAACTTCGTCCTCGCAAGGTCCGCGAAGCGGCCGGATTGTGGCAGAAGCTCACCGCGGAAGCCGGTATGGATACTCGCGACGGCGTCTGGTCACATCCCGACCTGATGCCTGATTCGAGCGATCTCGACGCACCGGACGGGTTTGTCGCCCGTGTCCTCGGCGGCGGCGACACCGGCAATTTCGACGACCCGATCGCCCAGCTCGAAGCCGTCCTGGCAAAAGAGCGTGCGGCCGAGGAAGCGATGGACAAGACCCGCGAGGACGACGAAGAGAAGTAATCTCTTTGTGCCACATTTTCGCAGATCAGCCACGATGACGGCCTGTGGATAACTGCCGCTGAGGCAGACTCGCAGGACGTACGCCATGCCAGCATCGAACGATGACCGGTGACAGGCAACACGACGCCACACAGAACAGCACTTCACAGCGATCCGCGGGACCCCGATGGGACCCGCGGATCGCTGTTCTGTCGCGCCCGGACGGTCGACTGCAGCTGGGATGGACACCCGGACGTGCCGTCCTGCTGACGCTGCCTGCCGGGGTCGATGCTCGCGCAGTGAAGTCGATCCTGCGCACGATGGACGGCTCGAAATCCCGCGCGGCCATCCTCTGGGAAGCGTCGAGGCGCGGGATTCCCACGTCGGTGACGGAGCAGTTTCTCGTGCAACTCGCCGATTCCGGTTTCGTCCACACTGCCCGCAGTAACACCGCGACGGTCCGGATCCACGGCGTCGGTCCACTCTCGGACGCCGTCGAGCGCGCACTGGTCACCGGCGGGGTCAGCACGCGTCGCTCGCGCGGGTATCGCAACACCGATGTCGTGCGCTCGTGGAACGAGCAACTGGTGGTCCTGGCCGACGACGTCGTCACCGATCCACGTTTGGTGAGCGATCTCGTTCGCTGCGGACTCCCCCACCTTTCCGTCCGCATCCGGGACGGTAACGGTGTGGTCGGCCCTCTGGTCCTGCCTGGTCGGTCGAGTTGCCTGCGGTGCGCCGACATCATCCGATCCGAACTCGACCCTCATTGGCTTCATCTGTCCGCGCAGCTACTCGGCAGCGCGGGTCACGCGGAATCAGCGATGATCCATGCAAGTGTCGCGCTCGCCTTGGCCGAGATCGACGCGACTCTCGGTGCCCTGGACCTACCCGGTGTCGAGGACCTGCCCAGTGCGGCTACTGCGGCCAGTCTGTCGTCGACGCTCGAGATCGCGCTGCGTCCGTATCGGATCACAACCAGGCGCTGGCCTCGGCAAATATCCTGCAGTTGCCAATACCTGGCACCTGTTTCGGGCAAAGGACGCCCCAGTCAGACATGATGGTGTGGTGTCCGAGATCCCACGCAAGAGTTCTGCCCGTACTGCCAAACTCGCGAGCATCCCCTTGGGGATGGCTGGTCGCGCCGCCATGGGCTTCGGACGCAAGCTCGCCGGCGGCGACAAAGGCGAGATCGACGCGCAGTTGAGCGCGAAGGCCGCCGAGCAACTGTTCGCGGTGCTGGGCGAACTCAAGGGCGGCGCGATGAAGCTGGGCCAAGCGCTCAGCGTCATGGAGGCGGCAATTCCGGAGGAATTCGCGGAGCCGTATCGCGAGTCGCTGAACAAGCTTCAGGCCGCCGCCCCGCCACTGCCGACAAAGCAAGTACACAAGATGCTCGACCAGCAACTCGGAACCAAGTGGCGTGACCGATTCCAGTCGTTCGACGACGAACCGACTGCGTCGGCCAGCATCGGGCAGGTTCACCGAGCGGTCTGGGCCGACGGCCGCGATGTAGCCGTCAAAGTTCAGTACCCCGGCGCCGACGAAGCTCTGCGCGCCGACCTCAAGACCTTGGGCAGGTTCGCCGGCCTGTTCGGTTCGGTCATGCCGGGGGTCGATGTGCGGCCCGTGATCGAGGAGTTCACCGCTCGCACGGAGGAAGAACTCGACTATCGGATCGAGGCGAACAATCAGCGAGCTTTTGCCAGAGAGTTCGACGGCGATCCGCAGTTCGTGATCCCGCACGTCGTGGCGAGCGCGCCGAAAGTGGTCGTGACCGAATGGATGACGGCAACCCCGCTGACCAGAATCATCGAGAGCGGAACGCCGGAGCAGCGCAATGCTGCCGGTGCACTGCTCGCCGAATTCCACTTCGCGTCTCCGGCCCGTGTCGGCTTGCTCCACTGTGACCCGCACCCCGGCAACTTCATGCTTCTCGAAGACGGTCGACTCGGCGTCATCGACTTCGGTGCTGCTGCGCCGTTCCCGAACGGGCTGCCGCGGGTTCTCGGCACGATGGTGCGCTTGGCGGTCGAGGAACAATTCGACGAATTGACGGAGTTGTTGCGCGCCAACGGTTTCGTGATTCCTGGACGCACAGTGACCGACAAGGAGATCGCGGATTACCTGCGACCATTCACCGACCCGATCCAGACCGAGTCATTTCACTTCACTCGAGCGTGGCTGCAAAAGGCCGCCGGAACTGCCACTGACTTCAACAGTGCGCAGTTCCGAACGGCCCGTGCACTCAACCTTCCGGCCGAGTATTTGATGATCTTCCGAGTTCTTCTCGGTTCGGTCGGCATATGCGCCCAGTTGGACGCATATGCCCCGTACATGGAAATCCTGACTCGTTGGTTGCCAGGGTTCGCGGAGCCGGTTCTGGATGAAACCGGCTCCGCCGAATAAGACACCGGCTCCGCCGCCTAAGACACCGGCTCCGCCGCCTAAGACACCGGCTCCGCCGAACAGGGCTCTCACGCGCACACAAGTTGCTTGCGTGGGCGCCCTCTCGGTCTCTTGCGCGCTATGACGGCCCCCTGATCGAGGATCTCGCCTCCCCACACCCCCCATGGCTCGGCGCGGTCGAGAGCCGCACTGAGACAACGGGAACGGATGGGGCACTGCGCGCACAGTGCCTTGGCCTGCTCGAGTTCGGCCGGAGCTTCGGCGAACCAGAGATCGGGGTTGGATGCCCGGCACGGCAGGTCGCGGCGGGTGGACGCGGCCTCGATGAACGTGACTGCAGCCGAAGTGACGTCGGTGGAAGTTACTGCAGTGGTGGAGTTTTCGGATTCCACGCGGATTGTCTGGGCAGACAACTCGGTCTCCTAGTGCTCGGATGCGAAACTGTGTCGCACGATATGGGTTCGATGGGTGCGAACCTGAGCCGAGTCGGAAACCAGATCAAGAGGAGTATCCAACACAAAGGCCACGGTCCGCAGGGGCTGCGGGTCCGTGGCCGTAAGTGAACGGATGTGTCCTACCGAGGAATACCTCGATGGCTTAAGAACACGGACTCGACAGCTGCTTTCTTTGCTGCTGCTTGAGGGCGCAGGCGGAACGCATGCTGCGCCCATCCCGCTGCACGCGGCAGCATGGGGGCGGCAACAGCGAACTTTGCGCTTGCGCACGCTTCGTAAGAGATCAAGTTCGTCATTTTTTTGCCACCTCCATTTCGTGTCGGTCCGGATAGTTTCTGCGCACAGGTTGCCCCGTAACACTGAAAACCAGAGTAGAGAATCCGTCGAATCTGCACAACCTATTTTTGACCTGCGGTTATGCAACTCACGGTTGTCGATTCGGATGTGTTGTCAGATATCGAGTGTTGCCGCTCGCAGTTCACCGCGAATGACAGCTAGTACGTCTTCGCCGAAATTGTCGAGTTTCTTCGGTCCGATTCCGGGAATCGAGACCAGTCCACGATTGTCTTGTGGTCGTTGTTCGGCAATAGCCATCAGCGTGTTGTCGCTGAAGACGACATAAGCCGGAACTTTGAGTTCTCGGGATTTGTCCAGACGCCAAGCCTTGAGATGTTCGAGCAATTCCAGGTCGACATTGGACGGGCACTTCTCGCAGCGTCCGAGCATTGTCGCCGACGTCCCGATCAACGGTTTGCCGCAGACTCGGCAACGCGGACGCTTCTTGTTCCCCGATGACGGCGCGGCTACGCGTGAAGCCGGTGAGTCCTCGGGAATGAGCCCGTTGAGGAACCTCGACCGGCGACGGGACTTGCGGCCACCCTCGTTGCGAGCCAATGCCCACGACAGCTGCAGATGCTCGCGGGCGCGAGTAACCCCCACGTACAGAAGCCGACGCTCCTCCTCCACGGCGACGTCGTCGGCGCCCGAATTGGCGTCGCCGAGAACGTGTTGGATCGGCAGGGTGCCGTCATTGAGGCCGACCAGGAACACCGCATCCCATTCGAGGCCCTTGGCGGCGTGTAGCGAAGCCAACGTCACGCCCTGCACGGTCGGTGGGTGCCGCGCCTCGGCTCGGGCTGTGAGCTCTTGTAGAAGCCCGGTGAGCGACAGTTCGGGTTCGTGGACGAGTTGTTCTTCGGTCAGCGCCACGAGAGCCGAGAGCGACGCCCAGCGCTCGCGGGCCTGGGTGCCCGAAGGTTCTTCATTGGTCAGACCGAGTGGTGCGAGTACAGCACGAACCAGTGACACCAGTGCTTCGCCGTTGTCTGCGCCTTCGGGGAGGTCGTCTCGTCCGGCGGCCTGACGCAGCGCCGCCACCGCCTGACGAACCTCGGTGCGAGTGAAGAAGCCCTCACCGCCACGCACCTGGAACGGGATGCCGAGCTTGGTGAGTGCCTGCTCGTGCGCCTCGGACTGAGCATTGATCCGGTACAGAACAGCGATCTCGGCGGCGGGGGTGCCTGCCGCGATCAGCCGTTTGATCGCCCGCGCAACCCCGAGTGCCTCGGCCGGCTCGTCGTCGAACTCCATGAACTCCGGTTCAGGGCCCGGTGCTCGTTGCCCGATCAATTGCAGGCGCGTCCCGGCGATCCGCCCGCGCGCCGCACCGATCACACGGTTGGCCAACGACACGACCTCAGGGGTGGAGCGGTAGTCCCGTTCGAGCCGAACGACGGTCGCTTCGGGGAACTTCCGGGAGAAGTCCAACAGATAGTTCGGGGTGGCGCCGGTGAAGGAGTAGATGGTCTGATTTGCATCGCCCACCACGGTCAGGTCGTCGCGGTCCCCCAGCCACGCGTCGAGCACGCGCTGCTGCAGCGGGGTGACGTCCTGATACTCGTCGACCACGAAGCATCGATACCGCTCGCGGAACTCGTCGGCAACCGTCGAATGCTCTTCGAGCGCAGCCGCTGTGTGAAGGAGGAGATCGTCGAAATCGAGGAGCATGCCGTCCTGGCCGCGAGCCTTCAGTTCTTCGTATGCCGCGTAGACCTGGGCCACCTTGGCAGCATCGACCGGCGCCTCGCGACGAATCTTGGCTATCGCGCGTGGGTAGTCCTCCGGTGCGATCAGCGACGCCTTGGACCATTCGATTTCACTGGCGAGGTCGCGGACGCTTTCCGTGCTGGTGGACAGTCCCACCCGGGCAGCGGCACTGCTCACGACCGCGAACTTTCGATCGAGCAGACGCCACGGCGTGTCACCGACCACCTGCGGCCAGAAGTACTTCAGTTGCCGGAGGGCGGCCGCGTGGAAGGTACGAGCCTGCACCTGCGGCCCACTCCCACCGACGCCGAGCTCACGAAGACGCCCGCGCATTTCCCCGGCCGCACGCGCGGTGAATGTCACGGCAAGCACCTGCCCGGCCGACACATGACCGTCGGCAACCAGATGCGCGATCCGGCGCGTGATTGTTCGGGTTTTGCCTGTTCCAGCGCCCGCGAGGACGCACACCGGGCCGCGTGGCGCGAGCACGGCGGCCGATTGTTCTGGATCCAGTCCGGTGTCCGCAGGCATGGGGACCATCATGGCAGGACGTTCCGACACTCCGAACGCCGCGCCCGACGGTATGTGGGCAAGAGAACACGGCCCGATACGGAACAACGCTCACGGTCGTGGTGTTATATCGGCCGGGACTTCTACCGAAAATGCGCCTGCCCTGACCATCTACTCGACCACGTGGTGCGGCTACTGCCGCCGCCTCAAGACGCAGCTCAATGCGTCGGGGATCGAGTACACCGAGATCGACATCGAGAACGATCCGGCGGCAGCCGATTTCGTCGGCAGCGTCAACGGTGGCAATCACGTCGTTCCGACCGTGAAGTACGGCGACGGCAGCGTCGCGACCAACCCGTCGCTCAACCAGGTCAAGCAGGCCCTGGGTCTGTAGATCTTCTCCGGCTGCTACTTGACTCGGCTCTTACTTGACCCAGCTCTCGAGCATTCCGCGAGCGATGGAGATCGACCCGGGCAGCAGCAGTGGCGCGTCCGCTTCCGAACCCCAGTCGCCGAGTTCGAGAGCGGAACGCACCTCGTCCTTCGTGAACCAGGTGCCCTCGGCGATCTCGCCGTCCGCGAACAGAAGCGGAGCGGCGGGGTCGCCGATAGCGGCGAAGCCCAACATGACCGATCGAGGGAACGGCCAGGGCTGGCTCCCGAGGTATCGCACGCTGTGCACGTCGATACCGACTTCTTCCTTGATCTCGCGGACAACGCAGGTTTCGAGAGACTCACCGGCCTCGACGAATCCCGCAAGAATCGAGAAACGTCGCTGCGGCCAGGTCGGCTGACGCGCGAGTAGAACTCGATCGCCGCCGTCGTGCACCAGGCAGATGACCGCCGGATCCGTTCGGGGAAACTCCTCGTGACCGGTGGACGTGGAAATGCGTGACCAACCGGACATCGTGGGTTCGCTCGGTGCGCCGTCGATTGCGCTGAATCCGGCACTGTCGTGCCAGTTGAGGATCGCGACGGCTCCGGTCAACAAGCCGGCGTCCGCGTCGTCGAGTGTTCCGCCGAGCATCCGCAGTTCGGACAACGTGCCGGCCAGCAGCGACACTCGCACCGCCCAGACGTGGCGATTCTCCCGAATTCCCAGGAACACCGCGCCGCGCACCGGCTCGGGCCCCAACTCGGTTGCCTCGGCGAAGACCAATTGACCTTCCGGCGACACCTTGACCTGCCCCCGTGAATTCACACGAAGGAGCAGCGCATCCGCCCAACCCGTCGTCAGTGCAGCGGCGTCCGACCGCAATTCCTCGGCGCGGCCGACGCTCGAGCGTGAGAGCAGCGGTGTTTCGGTCAGCTGGAAGTCGTTCACGCTCACGACATTACTGCGCGCACGAAGCTCGGTAACACTCAGTTCGTGACGCGGCGGATGTACAGCAGGCGATCGTTCTCCTCCACAGCGTCCACCTCGGGCGAACCGACGCGAACCAGGCGGCCGTCGCGAACGACGCCGAGCACGATGTCGGAGAGATGACGCGGAGAGCCGCCGACCTCGTCGCGCTCGACTGCGCGCTCGGCGATCGCGAATCCGGCTTCCGGAGTCAGAAGGTCTTCGATCATCTCCACGACAGTCGGCGTCGTGGTCGCGATACCGAGGAGCCGACCTGCCGTCTCCGAGGAGACGACGACGGAGTCCGCACCGGACTGACGCAGCAGATGCGCGTTGTCGGCTTCACGGATGGCCGCGGCAATCTTCGCTTTCGGTGCGATTTCCCTCGCAGTCAGGGTCACCAGAACGGCGGTGTCGTCACGATTCGTGGCCACGATGATCGACGACGCGTTCTGTGCGCCGGCCAAGCGAAGTACGTCCGATTTCGTCGCCGAACCGAACACCGTCACCAGGCCCTTGCTCGCCGCGGAATCGAGGACGGTCTGATCGGTGTCCACGACCACGATCTCCGACGCCGGTACTCCGTCACCGAGCATTGCTTCGATTGCCGTCCGCCCCTTGGTCCCGTATCCGACGACGACGGTGTGATTACGCACGTGCTGCCTCCAACGCTGAATTTTGAACGCCTGACGCGAACTCTCGGTCAGAGCTGAAAGTGTGGTTCCGACCAACACGATCAAGAAGAAGATTCGAAGTGGCGTGATCAACAGGACGTTGACCAGGCGCGCCGACGGCGTGAACGGAGTGATGTCGCCGTAGCCGGTGGTCGAAAGCGAAACCGTCGCATAGTAGATGCAGTCGAGCAGCGAAAGCTCGTTGTCCTGCGCGTCGCGGTATCCGGCGCGATCGATGTACACGATCAAGACGGCGGCGGCGAGAGCACCGAGAGCGATGAGAACTCGCTTGTAGATGGCCCGCGCCGGGCTGGTCTGTAGCTGGGGAATGCGCAGCACCCCGACAAGGGCGAAGTCAGGCTGATCGGTCAATGCTTCCGACCTGGTCAAACGCGCCCGGAGCTTACCGGCCATACATCGACTCTCTCACTCGAATTTACGAAATACCTACACGGACATCGGCAGGCAGCGTAACCCTCGAAGATCGACTTCGGAACTCGGGCGCCCATTAGCGCACCGGTTGTGGGCGCCGATACTGGCAAGAAGGTCCACCGTGAGGCAGGCTGGGCAAATGCCTTTCACCAGTTCGACGTCCACTCCCAGCCAAGCAGCAGCTCTTCGCTTGTCGGCCCTCCTACTCGGCGCCGGCACCATGCATTTCGTAGCGCCTTCCTTCTTCGACAGCACCGTTCCGCGCCAGCTTCCCGGCCAAGCGCGCACCTACACCCAGGTGTCGGGCGTCGCGGAACTGGCGATCGGCGCTGCCTTGGCCGTGCCGAAGACCCGCAAGCTCGGCGCGGGCCTTGCCGCCGCGCTCTTTGTTGCCGTGTTCCCGGCCAACATCCAGATGGCGATCGACTGGTGCCGAAGCCCGAAGACGTCCGCACCGCAGAAGATCGGTTCGATCGCACGTCTCCCCCTGCAGGTTCCGCTGGTGACCGAAGCAATCAAGGCTCGTCGAAACGCAAGCTAATCTTGCGCGCCTGCCGTTCGGATGAGGCGAGCGAGAGCCTCACCGTCCGGCAGGTTCTCGGGGGCGATGGTGCGACCCGATCGAACGTAGTGAAACGCCGCCCGCACCTTGTCGGCCGGAAACTGTTCGTTGCGCCCGGCCGAACGAGCTCTGGCCGACATCAATTCGGCCCAGGCCACCCGGTAGGCGGCCAACTGCATGACAACAGCGTCCTCGTTGGCGGCCGACGGTTCGGCACCGGTCTTCCAGTCGATCACCGTCCACCCGCCGTCGGGATCGGCGAACACCGCATCGATCCTGCCTCGCAAAACGGTTCCGGCAATGGATGTTTCGAAGGGAACCTCCACTTCGATCGGGCTGCGATTGGCCCACGGGGACCGCAGGAAAGCATCCTGAAGTTTCACCAGATCGGTCTCGGGACCCGCGCCGGTATCCGCGGCGCCTGGTAGCTCGTCGAGATCCAACAGCCGGGTCGCACCGAACCTTCGCTCGATCCAGGCGTGAAAAGCCGTGCCTCGCCGAGCGAGCGGATTCGGTGTGTACGGCAGTGGCCTACGCAGCCGTGCCGCGAGTTCGTCCGGATCCGCTTTGAGGTCGACGAGCTGAGTCACCGAAAGCTGCGCCGGGAGAATCACTTCGGCACGCGCGTTCGCCCGGGCCTCACGCTCGGCCAGGAGCACGTCGACGTCCGAGGCCCAGTTCTCCGGATCGTCCTCCGGTTCTTCCGTCTCTTCGCTGTCGTTCGGCAGCGATGCGAGAGCGGACAGGACGCTCGCGGCTCCGGCCTCGACGGCGCCGCGGCGCGCACCCAGCGGATCTGGCGGCCACTGCGCGGTTCGGGGTGTGGAGGCCAACGGGTTCTCGGTGTCGGGTTCCGGGGCCGGTGCCCATTCCTCCACGACGCCGATCGCACGGTGCGAGTCTTCCTCAGCGGGATCGTTTTCGGCAGTGACCATCTGATGCAGCTCGTCCAGGAACTCCGAAGGCCCCTTCGGTTCCGAACCGGATTCCGCCCAGTGGTGAGCCGAGATGAACAGCGCCCGTTCGGTTCTGGTCAGCGCGACGTAGAACAACCGCCGATCCTCGTCCAGTCGACGGTTGGACAGCGCCTTCTTGTGCGCCGTGATGGCATTCTCGAGGTCCTTGCGGTTGTACAGCTCTTCGAGGTCGAGCACGGGCACACCGTCCGCCGAATCCGCGTCGACGGCCCGGTCACCGCGCAACGACGGTGGCAGTTCGGCAAGCGCCCCGAGCCACGATCCGGACGCTGTGGACGAGGGGAAAACCCCGTCGCTGACATGCGGGATCGCCACCACTTCCCATTCGAGCCCCTTAGCCGAGTGCACGGTCAAGATCTGGACCCGATCCGGCGCCACCTCCACTTCGCCTGGCGTGAGACCCTTTTCGATCTGTTCGGCTGCCGCGAAGAAAGCCAGCATCCCGGTCAGATTGGCCGTTGGACGCGTCGCGTAGTTAGCGACAACGTCGGCGAATGCGTCGAGATGCTCGCGGCCCGCGGTCCCGACGACACCGACGCGGGTCCGCGCGCCCGCCTCGATTCCGATCCCGAGCACCCGCTCGACCTCTGCCACCAATTCGGTGAGCGGCTGGCCGATACGTTCGCGCAACGACGCCAACTCTGCCGCTATCGCGTTGATGCGTGTGTACCCGAGAGCCGAATAGCGTTCTGCCGGGCCTGGATCGGAGATCGAGTCGACCAATCCTGCTTGCTCGGCGTTCTCCCCGGGCAGAGCATCGTTGACCGCCGAGGTGAGCGCCTCGGCGTCGGTGACCGCACCCGCCGTTCCGTATCCCGCGGAGATGGCAAGTTCGCGGGAGCGTTGAGAGAGTGCGGCGAGATCCTTCGCGCCGATCTGCCATCGCGCGCCGGTGAGCAGCCGAACGGCAGCGCTGCCCGCGAGCGGATCGGCGACCACCCGGAGCATGGCGATCACGTCCGCCACCTCTGGTGTGTGCAGGAGCCCACCGAGTCCGACCACTTCGACCGGCAGACCCTTGGACCGCAATGCTTCGGCCAGCGGAGCAGCATCGGCATTCCGGCGGATCAACACAGCCGCCGTGGGTGTCGGGCGATCTTCGGCACGTGCCGCCTCGTATTCTCCGGCGATCTTCTCCGCCACCCACTGACGTTCCTGCTCGACGTCGCCCAGCAACGCCAGTCGAACGTCTCCGGCGACGGCTCCCGGCCGTGCGCGCAGGGTACTGACGGCCACGCCCCGTCGGCGCAAGGGCGCCGACGACAGGTTTGCCAGCTCGAGAGCCTCCGGAGGGTTGCGCCAACTGGTGAGCAGTTCGAGTGTCGGAGCCGGTTTTCCGTTGGCGAGCGGGAAATCGGTTGCGAACCGTGGCAGGTTGGCCGCCGACGCGCCGCGCCAACCGTAGATCGACTGCATCGGATCACCGACGGCCGTCAACGCCAAGCGGCCGTCGGCTCCCCCACCGAACAACGAGGACAACAACACTCGCTGAGCGTGGCCGGTGTCCTGGTACTCGTCGAGAAGAACTACCCGAAAGCGCTCACGCTCGGTTTGCCCGACCTCGGGATGCTCGGCGGCGACCCGTGCCGACAACGACATCTGACTTCCGAAGTCCAAAGCCCCCTCACGCCGCAGTGTCTCACCCAACCGGGCGACAAGAGGAAGCAACTCGATCCGTTTATGTTGCACGTCAAGGTAATTCAAGAGCTCTTTGCTCGGTCCACCCCGCTGTTTCGGGCCGGCAGGCAGAGTGTGGATCAGCTTGTCCAACTCGGTGTGTGCCTCGAGCAGCTGCTCGGGATCGACCAGATGCTCCGCCAACTGACCGGAAAGGGCCAGGACGGTTTCGGTGATGGACCCAGGATTCTTGTCGGTGTCCAGATCGCTGTCCCAACCGCTCACGACGCGGTGCGCAACCTGCCACAGTTCGGTCTCCGACAACAGCGTCGCCGAGGGCTCGATGGGCAAGAGGAGTCCGTGTTCGGACAGCAACCGTCCCGCGTACGCGTGGTAGGTACTAACTTCGGGTTCGCCGGCCAGAATCCGGGAACGCACTCCGCCGGTCGGGTCGAGTGCCCGCAGAACGTCCGAACCCGCCAGCCGCGCCAAGCGCTTGCGGATTCGCGAGGTGAGCTGTTGCGCCGCTTTACGCGTGAAGGTGAGGCCCAGAACCGCCTCGGGATCGACGAAGCCGTTGGCCACCAACCACACGACGCGAGCAGCCATCGTTTCGGTCTTACCGGCACCGGCACCGGCGACCACCAACGTCGGACCGAGCGGTGCGGCGATCACTGCGGCCTGCTCGGGCGTGGGCGGGTGCTGACCGAGCGCAACCGCCAGGTCGACGGGGTCGATCTTCGGTCGGCGTGCCTTGGGCGTTGCGGCAGCCACTTAGTTACTCACCTGTCGTCCCTCGTCGTGTGCCGGGCAACTCGACCGCACCGGGCAATGTCTACATCCGTCGTTGACGCGGGCCAGGTATTCGGGTCCCTGCGTCGCTGCCGCAGCATTGTGAATGACGTCTCGCCACATCTCGACGGCCTCGGCAGTCAGCGGCGGCTGAACTCGCTGCGCCGCACCGTCTTTCTTGTTGGACTTGGCCACGAATACCAGGCGTGCACCGCCGGGTTGTGTGGCCGGCTCGCCTGCAATCGCACCTTCGGCCGCTGCGACCTGGTACGCCGCCAACTGCGCGTGAGATTGCGCGGCCTCGTTACTGACGGGGTTTCGCGCAGTCTTGACGTCGACAACCACCGGACGACCTTCGGTGTCGCGCTCGAGCCGGTCGATCCGGCCGCGAAGCTTGACCGCGGGCGCTCCTTCTTCGCGCGGTTCGAGGACCCCCTCGACCGCGACCTCGACGCCGACTTCGGTCAGTTCACCGCGAGTTGCATTCATCCAGGCGGTGAACGTCGCCAGCATCTCCCGAGTTCGATTGAGCTCGCGGCGCGAATACCACTGCGATCCCAGGTCTATCGATTCCCAAGCATTTTCGAGTGCCTTCTCGACCTGGTCCGGCGGAATCCTACCGGCCAGCGCCTGGACCAGGGTATGGACGAGAGTGCCGGCGATCGCGTGGGTATTGTCTCCGTCGCTGCCGCCATGACGCTCGAACACCCATCGGAGCGGGCATGTTTCGAGAAGCTCGATGGTGGACGGCGAGAGTGACACCGGTCCGTCCTCGGGTTGCCACATGGGATCCGCGGTGCTCGGCTCGGCTGTGCCGTACCACTGATCCGGATGCGCGCCTCGTACTCCGGCGGCAGCCAGACGCGCCAACTGGCGAGCTGCACGGGAATGCTTCTCTGGGTCGAAATGCGCGATGTCGGGATCACACACCACACTGCGAAGCTGTGCGACCAGCGCGGGCAGCGACAGAACCCGGGTATCCCCGGTCTCGGGTGCAACGACGTCGAGATCGGACGTCGGATCATCCGAATACGCGTCGCCACGGATCAACTCGTCCACGAAACGCGAAGGCACCAGATCGGTGTCACCCGAAGCCGACTCGACCGCGGTGATCAGCAGGCGGCGACGAGCACGGCTACAGGCGACAAGGAACAACCGGCGTTCCTCGGCCAGCAGCGGCGCGGTTCGCGAGAGTCGTTCGGCGGCCGAGTCACTGCCGTCAGAGACTCCGTTGACCAGGTCGATCAGTGCTTCGGTACGCAACAGCGAGCCGCGTGCCCGCAAACTCGGCCAGAGCCCCTCCTGCACACCCGCCACCGCCACGACCGCCCATTCGCGCCCCGCTGCGGCGTGAGCGCTGACCACGGTGACGGCGTCGGGAGCGATGACCGATCGGCTCCGCGAGTCGGTCGGTATCTCCTGGCTGGTCAAGTAGTCGACGAAGCCGGCGAGTTGCGAACGCGGCAGCCGGTCGACGTAGTTGGCCGCGGCGTCGAAGAGCGCGACTACGGCGTCGAGGTCGCGATCGGCTTGTGAGCCGATCGGTCCCCCGCGCGCCGACGCAGCCGCCCAGCGTCGTTCGAGGCCCGTCGCCTGCCAGGCAGCCCACAGAACTTCCTCGACCCCGAGACCTCGCTCGAGCGGTACTCGGGCCTTGCGAAGGACCGACAGCACGCGATTCAGCGCAGCAGCCTCGACGTCCGTCAGTTTGCCCATGAGCCGCTTGGACTGCGCGCGATCCTCGTCGATCAGGATGAGCCGCAACAACTCCGACGAATCCCGATCACATCCCGAAGCCAACTCAACGCGGCGCAGACCACGACGCAGCCGGCGCAGGGTGACCGGTTCGGCGCCGCCGATGGGGCCGGCCATCAGGGCCAGGGCGTCGTCGCCGGTGAAGTGATCGCCGCCGAGCGCCCGGAGGACCAGCAGCAGGCCGGACACTCCGTGTTGCCGGGCGAGCGGCAACTCGGTGGCAGCAGTCGTCACGGGTACCCCCGCTGCGAGCAGAGCTCGCCGTAGCGGGGCAAGGGTGCGTGGGACCGAGCGCACGACAACCGCCATGTCGGACCACGCAATCCCGTCCAGCAGATGTGCCCGGCGCAAGGTATCTGCGACGACTGCCGCTTCCTTGGCCGTCGTACCGAGAACACGCACCGACGCCCGTCCCGGGTCCTCATCGGTGAGATCGGACGGAACCGCGATGCGGTGAGCGAGGTTGCCGGGCAGTCGCGCAGCGATCTTGGCCCCAATCGACGCGACGTCGGCATTGTTGCGAAACGTGGTGGGCAGGATGACTTGGCGCTCGTCTCCGCGCTCGGCGAGTTCGAGTAGAAAAGCCGAATCAGCACCGCGGAATCCGAAGACCGACTGATCGGGATCGCCGGCTACGACCGTGCCCGCAGTGCCGGTGCCGATCAGTCGAACCAGTTGCGCCGCCTGCGGATCCAGATGCTGTGCATCGTCGACCAAGAGGTGCCGGATACGGGCGCGCTCGGAGCGAAGGAGCTCGGGATCGGTGGCGAACGCCGTCAACGCCGCACCGATCAACTCAGCCGCGTCGAGTGCCGGCGCCGTGGCCTCCGGGGCCTCGACGCCCACGCTGCCACGCAGCAGCACACCCTGCTCGTAAGCCTCGGCGAAGCGGCCGGCCGCCACCCACTCGGGGCGGCCGCGCTTCTTGCCGAGCTTGACCAGATCTTCGGGACCGAGCCCGCGCTCGTTGGCGCGCAGCATCAAGTCTCTGAGTTCGACGGCAAAACCGTTCAAACCCAGCGCAGGACGCAGGCGCTCGGGCCAGCGCAGTGCGCCGTCCTCGATGTCCCCACGCAACATCTCGCGCAGTACCGAGTCCTGCTCGGCACCGGTGATCAATCGTGGCGGCGCGTTGCCGTGTGCGGCGGCTTGGAGCCGCAGCACGGCAAAGGCGTAGGAGTGAACGGTGCGTACCAGCGGCTCACGGGTTGCCTGCGGTCCGCGTTCCTGTTCGTACCCCAGCAATCCGGCTGTGATCTGCTCACGAACCTGCGTCGCAGCCCGACGGGATTGCGTCAGCACCAGGACCGATTCGGGGTCTTCGCCACCGGAGATCCTCTGCACCGCCAGATCCACGAGAAGGGACGTCTTGCCGGTTCCGGGGCTGCCGAGTACCTGCCAGGGATTCCAGGCGTCCGCCGAGCCGAATGAAGCAGGGCCGAACGCGAGCTGGAACGGATCATCGGACGGCGGCGCGAACAGCCGGGCCGTCCCTTCGTCCCATGTTCGGGGTGTCCGAGACGGCGCAGTTCGGTGCACCAACCGCGCCCGCGGAATGGTCACTTTGCTGCGTGTTGCCGTCTCACTCACCCAGGCATTCCACCAGAGCGCACCGACAACTCACACATCGCCTGCATCCGGCATGATTGCTCGTGTGTCTGCACTCCATACGTATCTCTACGGACCCGCCGGGGCGCCTGAGATCCTCTCGCTGCACGGCCTGACGGGTCACGGTCGACGATGGCAGTCGATGGCCGAGAACCAACTGCCCGAAGCACGCTGGATCTCGCCCGATCTACGCGGTCACGGGCGCTCGACCTGGGCTCCCCCGTGGAACCTCGAATCCCACGTGGCGAGCTTGCTGGAGACACTCGACGAACATGCCACCGGACCGGTGGTGATTCTCGCGCATTCGTTCGGCGGAATGCTGGCGCTGCACCTCGCTGCCACCGCACCGGAACGCGTTCGTGGTCTCGTCCTGCTCGATCCGGCGATCGGCTTGGATCCGAATTTCATGCAGGAAGTGGCCGAACTCACAATCGGCTCACCGGATTACACCGATGCCGCCGAGGCGTACTCGGAGAAGATTCACGGCTCGTGGGGTGAGGTTCCCACCCAGGACCTCGACGTCGAGATGGCCGAGCACCTGATCCGACTGGGCAACGGGCGCGTCAACTGGCGCCTGTCCACACCGGCCGTCGTCACCGCGTGGGGAGAACTTGCCCGCCCGATCGTGCTGCCCCCGTCGTCGATGCCCACCGTGCTGGTTCAGGCGATGAAGGTTCAGCCGCCGTACGTCACCGACGAGTTCCGAGCAGCCTTGACCGAACACCTCGGTGAAAATCTCACCAGCGTCGAATTCGACTGCGACCACATGGTCCCGCACGTGCGGGCCGACGAGGTGGCAGACCTCGTCCGAACAGTGCTCTGACGAGGCAACGATGGCAACCACCACGGAAGAGCAGATCGAAGAGGTGAGGCGGCTCATCGCCTCGATTCCCGCCGGTTTCGTGGCGACGTACGGCGACATAGCCGAAGCCGCAGGACTTTCCAGCGCTCGCACGGTCGGGTGGATCATGCGGACGGACTCTGCCGACTTGCCGTGGCACCGGGTGCTCGGCGCCTCCGGTAAACCGTCGGCACACCTGGCTCATCGTCAGATCGCCAAGCTCGAACTCGAAGGAGTACCGATCAAGGACGGTCGAATCGACCTGAAGAAAGCTCGGTATCACTTCTGATCCCGTGTCACCGGTCGTCGTCGCCCCTGCCATGGGGCAGCATGGAGACATGACCACCACGCCGCCCACCGCCGCCGTCATTCTGGCGGGTGGTCGCGGGACCCGAATGGGTGGCGTCGACAAACCCGGCCTGATCGTGCACGGCCGCAGACTCCTCGACATCGCGCTGTCAGCGACGGCGCATCTCGACGCCGTCGTCGTGGTCGGCCCGCATCGACCTGAACTTGCTGCACACATCACCCAGACCCAGGAATCTCCGGCCGGCGCCGGCCCTGTCGAGGCGATCTGGGCCGGGTTGTCCGCGACCCGGTTACCCGAGAACGCCGTGGTGGTGGTGCTGGCATCCGACCTGCCGTACGTCGAGGCCGGATCGGTCGACGCGCTGATCGCTGCGACATCGACCGACAATCCGGTGACGTGTGCGGTGGACGAGAACAACCGAACCCAATTCCTGTTCTCCGCGTGGACCCTTCGCGAACTCCGACAACGCCTCGCTGCTCTGCGCCGGAGTTCGGGGCTCGAGAATCAACCGATGAAAGCGCTTGCCACCGAGCCGTTCTCGACCCTACGCGTGGCGGGTACCACCGACTGCGACACGCCGGCGGACATCGATCGCGCGAGAAGCCATCCCCGCCTGACGATCGAGCAAGCCCGCATCGTCATCACGAATGCCTTGACTCCGCTAACCCCGCACCGGGCCGATCTCGCCGACAGTCTCGGAGCAACGCTCGCGCAGCCTCTCGTCGCCCTGGGTGATCTCCCCAGGTCAGACGTTTCGGCGATGGACGGGTACGCCGTCTCCGGCGATGGTCCGTGGCGGGTGCGCACCGAGATCCGCATCGCGGGCGCCGACGGGCAACTCGACCTCCGCGAAGGCGAAGCAATCCGCATTGCCACGGGAGCTCACCTACCTGCCGGCGCTACCTCGGTGATTCGTGACGAGTACCTGTCCGTCGACGCACCGTCTCGAACGCTGCGACGACTACCGGATGCGCCGCACCGCAACGACGCTCGCCCACGGGGAGAAGACTGGGGCACCGGATTCACGATCGCTCCGACCGGTACCGCGGTGACTCCGGCGGTAATCTCCGCTGCTGCCAGTGGCGAGGTATTCGACGCCCTCGTCCGTGGCCCGGTCCGGGCACGCGTCGTAGTCACCGGCGACGAGATCCGCCGGACCGGCCCACTGCGGGAAGGTCAGACTCGCGACTCCGTGGGCGGGATTCTTCCCTACCTGCTCGAACGCAACGGCGCACGGTGCGTGTCGAATTCGCACTTGCGCGACACGGCCGACAGTTTCGAGCGTGTACTGGCAGATGCGACCGAACAGGACCTGCTTGTCGTCATCGGCGCGACGGGTGGCGGCGCTGCCGACGAAATGCGCAGTGCGCTCGATCGACTCGGCGCTCGCACGATTGTCGGGCGAGTGGCCTCGCGCCCGGGCGGATCTCAGATAACGGCGGTCCTGCCCAGTGGCCGGGTGGTTCTCGGCCTCCCCGGCAACCCGTACGCCGCGGTGACCACCCTGTTGACGATGCTGCCTACCGTCGTGGCCGCCCTGACCGGGAGCGAGACGCCTCCGCCACTGCTCGGCATCATCGAGAACGCTGCTGCGGTGAGTTCCGATGCGGTACGCCTGTTGCCGGTCACACAATCCACCGACGGCCGCTGGCGCGCCGATCCGTCTGTACGTACTGCACACCTGGCGGGGTTGATCGGGCGCTCCGCGTTTGCTCTCGTTCCGGCGCACGCGCAAGACGGCGCCCTCGCCGAAGTGGTTGTCCTCCCCCGCTGATCGGGTCAGTCGTTTCGGCGCCTACGCCGGTTGACCTCCGCCATCCCGATCACGCCGACAACTATCGCGAGCACCAGGGAATACGCGCCCCACAGCACCAAGAACGGCAGCAGCCACCCGGCATCGACGGTCTGACCACGCGGTCCGACGCAATACAGCGTGAAATTGGTGGACGTGCCGTCGCCGTCGGTAAAGGTATCCGAGACGACCATCGCGCTCGAGGTGGGATCTTCACAGAAGATCGGCGCCAGGTGAGCCACCTGGCCGGGCCAGATCACCGAAGACAGCAGTGCGGCAAAGATTCCCACGACCACGATCACCACTACGGAGATCAGCAACGGAGCGATACGGCGGCTCACAGCGGCTGCACCAGAAAGGGTGAGCCGTCAGGCTCGAAGACCACCAGCACCCGCGAGCGTGGGGATTCCACCATCACGGAGGCGTGTATCGCCGCGGTGCGAGAGACCGAGATCCCGGTGACTTCGCCGTCGTCGACACCGCTGCTCGCCAGCGCGTCGTCGACCAACTTCTCGACATTCGACAATGCCGGCACTTGATCCAGCGTGAACGATCGAGCATCGAGGTCGTCGGTGACGCTGACTTGCACGGGACTCGGCTCGCCGAGAATGACGCCGTCGAAAGAGAACCGGTCGAGCTGTGACGGCTTCCCGGGGTCTCGAACGGTGACCCCGAGCGTCTCGATCGGGCTGATGTCGACGCTGGTCACCGACACTGCGCCGACACCGTAACTGTGTGCGAGGCTGTCGAATCCGTCCCGCACCAACTCCGACGTCAGCCCACCACCACGTTCACGCATCTGGTTGTCGAAATCCATCCGATCGACGGCACCGATACATCCGCTCAGACTCGCGGCCGTCAAGGCGATCGCTACCGTCCACAGCGCCGACCGCACCTGCGAGGACGCGAGATTCATGAGCGGAGCGTACCGCGAGTGTCCGGTTCCATCCCGGTGGACTGCGCGTCGCACGAATTACTGTCGGAGACTCGTGGGATCATCGCGCCATGAATCGTGTCGACGAAGGATTCGAACCGCCGGACGCATTGGTCGAGTGGTGCCGCTCGCGCACCTTTCCACTGCACGTCCTCGACGACGAAGCCACCGTCGACCTGGATTGGTGGAACGCACACCTGAAGGACGCCGGCCACACAATCAGCCTGCGCGGGCGTGATCTCGACGGCAGAGTGATCACCGAAGGCCGAGCTATCGTTCAACGCAACGACCTTCGCCCGTCGAGCGATCTCGTCGTCGCCGAGCATGACGGTCTCGGACTGCTGTTTCTCTGTGCGGCCTGGCAGGGCTCGCACGAGAGCAGACGGTTCACGCGGAGATTCCCCAACGTCTTCAATCCGCATCACCGCGAGGACGAGGATCCGCTGACCCAGATAACAGCCATTCTCGATCACTGTTCGAAGAACAAGTCCATGCCGGTAGTCCGACGCGACACCTGGTCGGGCTGGCCGCTCACCCCCGGTGTCGGGGTATCTCTGATGGCCGCTTTCATGTGGGCGGTAGGCGTGCAGGACGAGGGCCGACGCGCTCAGATGATCGACCAGTACGGCGTCTCGACGCTCATCCACGAGGGCTGGCTCGAGGATCCTTCCGTCACCGGCTTCACGACACGCCGCTACCGCCGGTACTGCGAACTCCTCGACAGTTGGGCCTATGCGGCCGGCACCCAACCCGAGATCGTCGAGATGTGGTTGGTGAAAAGGTGGAGTGCGCGGTTGGCCCAAGCACGCAACGACGTCAGCTCCCCCACCCTGTTCTAATCCTCGACACGGCTGGATCTCGGAACGACTGTCAGAACGGCCAGGCCGGGAGGGTAGGCAGCCCCACTCTCGTCGGCCTCCCGACCAACCAGGCCAAGGTCTCCGCGTCGGACAGCGAAGGAACTCGTACACCCGGGACAGCCGTCTCCAATGCGCCCAATTGACTGGCGAGAGTGAATTCCACGAATTCGGCGGGCCAGTCGTGGCAGGTGTAACCGATGTCGAGGTCGATCAGGTGAATCTCGATCTCGTTCCAGCGCAGGATCGGTAGATCGAATGCGGTGACAGGTTTGCGCCACGCAACCGGAGTGTCCAGCCGATCCGTCGGCAGGTCAGCCAATGCGTCGACCAGCCTCGTTCCCGAGAAGCGGTAGTCGAGTGCCAACAACTCGGCCGGGCGATCGGCGCCTTCCTCGATTGCGGCATTGCGCGCGTCGGGTCCCCCGGGGTACATCTCCCCCGACTCGCCGCTGTGCACACCGGCAACAAATCTGCCCAGTGCGTCGGCGTTGCGCGACATGTGTGTGACGACGTGTCCCCGACTCCAACCGGGTAGCCCGGACGACTCACGGGCTTGCTCTTCGGTCAGTGCACCGACGAGAGCCTGTGCCTTGACGTCGGATTCACGAACTGCTGCGACCAGGTCGGCATACGTCGGTGTCATGGAGTGAGACGTCATGCAGCGATACTAGTTCCCCTCGCGCACTCTCATACCGATTCACGACAAGGTCCACCACTCCTTGGTCGACACCGAGTGGTTCGGTGACACCGTCGGCTCCTGCCGCGTGCAACCGCTCGTGGAACAGTCCGTGCGCGAGGAGGTACGAGGCGACGAACACTCGCTTCGTGCCGCGAACGCGTGCTGCTGCAACAACATCGGCTACCTTCGGTTCCCCGGTCGCGATGTATCCGATGTCCACCCGGATCCCCGCCGCTTCGGCGAGCATCAGCGCGGCACGCTCGACGTCTCGCAGCGCCCGCGCATCGGAGGACCCGGCGGCCGCAAGCACAATCGCGTCACCCGGATTCCACCCCGCTTCGGTCAAGCGTCGGAGCAGCACGCGTGCAAGCGCCGGATCAGGTCCGAGGGCGGGCGTCACAGTCACAGTCGGGTGCTCACTGATCGCCACTTCGCGTCGAACATCGGTGTGAACGTGGTAGCCGGACGCCAAGAAGGCCGGTACGAGAATCGCTCGCCCCGGAGTGTCCCGGAGGACTTCCGAAGGTGACGGGCCGAGCACATCGACAAAGGCAACGCGCGTGCGTCCGACGCGCTTGCCGACTGCTTCGGCCAGGGCGGCAACCATTTCCACGCCACGTGCACTACGTGTGCCGTGAGCTACCAGTACGAGGACATCGTCATCGGGTTGCATAGTCACCTGGATTCTGTATGTAGTCACCGGGATCGAGGGCAAGTCGATAGCCCCGCTTGACCACGGTCTGAACGGCTTTGGGGGCGCCGAGGCACGCACGCAACCGGGCGACGGCGGTCTCGACGGCGTGAGTGTCTCCGCCGCCACCGGGAAGGGAGGCAAGGAGTTCGTCGCGGGAGACGACCCGGCCGGGACTGGCCCCGAGTGTGCGGATCAACGACATCGCAGCGGGGGGCAATTGCTTCACTTCGCCGTCCACGACGACGCACCCCCCACGAATACTGATTTCGTGTTCACCGGCTTGAATCTTGTTGGCTCGCTGCGGGAGTTCGTCGACGATGTGCCTCGCGAGCGCTCCCAGGCGTGCCCGCGCCGGGGCTGTGGTCGGTACATTCAACGCTTCGAGCGGCGCCGAGGTGACCGGGCCGACGCACATGGCCGCCACCGGACCTCGCATGGCCGCGAGCATGTCGCCGAGATCCCCGGTCTTGTCGGCGCGCATCAGCATCGACGCAACGGCCGGCGCACTCGTGAAACTGACGGCGTCGATTCCGGCTGACGCGATGGCGTCGATCATCCGGTCGAGCAGCGTAGGGTCCTCCGGCGGTTCCCACCGATAGACAGGAACCGCGATGACCTCGGCGCCGGCCTCGCGCAGCACCTGACAGAAGTCGGGAATCGGCTCCCACTCGGTGGTCGCGCCATGCAGTTGCACAGCGATTCTCTTTCCCGAGACACCTTCTGCAAGAAGATGTTCGAGCACTTCGGCGGAAGATTCGGATGCCGGTGACCATTCTTCACGAAGGTCCGCCGCGCGGATTGCTCCCTTGGCCTTCGGCCCACGCGCGAGCAGACGAGCCGAACCGAGCGCAGAGCCGAGACTTTCGGCTTCGCCCCATCCGTCGGCGGCTTCCAACCAGCCACGGAACCCGATGCCGGTGGTGGCGACGACCACCTCGGGAGGATCCGAGATGATCTGCTGTGTCACCCTTTCGAGCTCGCGGTCGTCGGCGAGCGGGATGATTCGAATCGCCGGAGCGTGAACGACATCCGCTCCCCGGCGGGTCAGCAACGTCGCGAATTCCTCGGCGCGGCGCGAAGCGGTGATACCTACCGTGAATCCAGCCAACGGCATGTCGTCACTCACGAGACTGCATCGTGGACAGTCGAGCGAACGCCCTGCATCTGCAGGCTGTGGACCTGCACCACTCCGGCCCACACGCGAACCCCGTAAACCGGCAGGGCGACCGCGGAGTCGTCGAGCGCTCTGCCGTCGACCAGTGAGAATGCCTGCTTGAGCAGCGGCGAAACGACGATCGGTTCACCGTCCCGGTCGCCGACGAGTCCGCGAGACATCACCGCGGCGCGGCCGTACGGATCGAAGTTGCTGACGGCCCGGAGTGTGCCGTCCTCCAGCAGGAACAGTGCCACCTGCTCGCCGCCGCGAAGAAGCACGGCGACCCCGCGCCCAGGGATCAGATGGCTCAGCGGGCAGGCCGACGTCCATTCGAGTCGATCCGAATCCAGCTTGGCGATCTGCGCATCGATGACACTCATCGAAGTCCTCCTGTCGATCCGGCGACAACGTCGCGCGGGTTCTTGTCTACGTTTCTACGGATCCCGTGTTTCCCACGGGTTACGCGACTATTACCGGCGCGTGGGGATGCTCGGCATGCCCATCAGGACCGGAACCTTGCGCACTCCGGTCTCGTCGAACACAACCGTCGGGTCGGCTTCTTCCGGTGCGTTGACGAACGAGACGAACCTCGACAATTTCTCCGGATCACCCAGCACACCAGCCCATTCGTCCTGGTACCCCTCGACGTGCTTGGCCATCAGCGCCTCGAGTTCCTCACCGATTCCCAGGCTGTCTTCACAAATCACGGCCTTGAGGTGATCGAGTCCGCCGTCGAGTGATTCGACCCACGGCGCCGTGCGCTGGAGGCGATCGGCGGTACGGATGTAGAACATGAGGTAGCGGTCGATGTACTTGACCAAGGTCGCGTCGTCGAGGCCTCCGGCAAGCAGCTGAGCGTGTTTCGGCGACTGTCCGCCGTTGCCGCCCACATACAGATTCCAACCGTTCTCCGTCGCGATGACGCCGACGTCCTTGCCTCGCGCTTCGGCGCATTCACGCGCACAACCCGAGACGCCGAACTTGATCTTGTGCGGCGAGCGCAGACCGCGGTAGCGGTTCTCGAGGTCGACTGCCATACCCACGGAATCCTGGACACCGTAGCGGCACCAACTCGAACCGACACAGCTCTTGACCGTCCGGAGCGACTTGCCGTACGCCTGGCCTGATTCCATCCCGGCGTCGACAAGACGCTTCCAGATCGCGGGCAACTGTTCGACGCGGGCACCGAAAAGGTCGATGCGCTGACCGCCGGTCACCTTCGTGTACAAGCCGAAGTCTCGCGCCACCTCGCCGATGACGATGAGTTGCTCACCCGTCACCTCGCCGCCAGGCATCCGAGGCACCACGGAGTACGTACCGTTCTTCTGGATGTTCGCGAGGAAGTGATCGTTGGTGTCCTGCAACGACGCCTGCTGGCGGTGCAGGATGTGATCGGAGTCCGTCGATGCCAGAATCGACGCGACTACGGGCTTGCAGATGTCGCAGCCTGCGCCCTTGCCGTACTTGGCGATCAGCGCCGAGAAGGTTCTGGTCTGCGTCGACTGCACGATCTGGAACAGCTCGGCCCTCGACTGCGCGAAGTGCTCGCACAGTGCCTTCGACATCACGACGCCGGAATCAGCCAGCAGCTGCTTCACGGTGGGAAGGCAACCGCCACAGGTGGTTCCGGCACTGGTGCACGCCTTCACCGAAGCGATGTCGCAGGCACCGGCCGCGATTGCGCCGCAGATGGCGCCCTTCGTCACCGCGTTGCACGAGCACACCTCGGCGTCGTCGGGCAGCGAACCTGCACCCGGCTTCTCCCCCGCAGGCGAGATCAATGTCGCCGGGTCACCGGGTAGTTCGCGACCGACCAGCGGGCGCAGTGACGCGTAGGCCGATGCGTCACCGACAAGAATGCCGCCGAGCAGGATCTTCGCGTCGTCGGAGACCACGAGCTTCGCGTACGTCCCCTTGGACGCGTCGCTGAGGACAACTTCGAGAGCGCCCGGTGAGGTCGCCATCGCGTCACCGAAACTGGCGACGTCCACGCCCATGAGCTTGAGTTTGGTGGACATGTCGGCGCCCGGGAAATCCGCGGCGCCGCCGAGCAGACGATCGGCCACGATCTCGGCCGTCGTGTAACCGGGAGCGACCAGGCCGTAGCAACGGCCTTCCACCGCAGCACATTCGCCGACGGCATAGACGTTCTCGTCCGACGTCACACAGCCGAGGTCGGTCAGGATGCCGCCGCGCTCACCCACAGCGATACCGGCGTCGCGAGCCAGCTGATCACGCGGACGTACTCCGGCCGAGAAGACGAGCAGCGACGCGTCAATGGTGGAGCCGTCGGACAGCTCGACCACGATTCCGTTGTCGGCCTGCGAAATTCCCGCCGTCCCGACTCCGGTGTGAACAGTGAGCCCGAGTTCGGTGACGAGCCGAGCGAGCAGTGCGCCGCCGCCCTCGTCGACCTGCATCGGCATCAGACGCGCATTGTGCTCGACGACGTGTGCCGTCATTCCCATGAGCGAGAGAGCATTTGCGGCCTCGAGTCCGAGAAGACCACCGCCGACCACGACGCCGACAGCGCCAGGACCTGCCTTCTCGGCGGCGGCCCGGATACCGTCGAGGTCGTCGAGGGTGCGGTAGACGAAACATCCGTCGCCGTCGTGCCCCGGCACGGGAGGCACGAACGGATACGAACCGGTCGCCATCACCAGAGCGTCGTAGGAGATCGTGTCGCCGGTGGTCGTCGTGACAATGCGTGCATCTTTGTCGATCGAGAGCGCGCCTTCCCCCACCCGAAGATCGACCAGGCCGTCACCGACGTAATCGTTGCCGGCCAGTGCCAATTCCTTGGGGTCCCACGCTCCGACGTACGAGGACAGCCCGACTCGGTCGTACGCTGCGTACTGTTCGTCGCAGAGTACAGTCACCGACCAGGTGTTCGCTTCGTCGCGCGAACGCAGTGCCTCGACGAATCGGTGTCCGACCATTCCGTGTCCGATGACAACAACCGACTTGCTCATCACGCCTACTTCCTGAGGTACGAGATAGTTCTGAGATTCCGCGGACCGCTCACGCCGTGACTGCGACCTTCGCCTCGTCGACGTCTGTGGTCAGCGTCGACGGCTTACGCAGGAAGACGAACCAGGTGACTGCGATGCAGGCGATGTAGAAGGCCAGGAACACCCAGAAGGCCATGGTCGCCGACTTCGCGGGGCTGCTGTACGACGCGCGCAGCACCAGGTTGATGCCGACGCCGCCCAAACCGCCTACCGCACCGGCAAATCCGATGAGAGCGCCGGAGATACTGCGCGACCACGTTGCCTTCTCGCTTCGATCCATGTGATCGAAGCTCTGAGCCTTCGCCTCGAAGATCGCCGGGATCATCTTGTAGACGGATCCGTTTCCGATCCCGGAGAGCAGGAACAGGGCGATGAATCCGAGAACGAACGTCACCATGATTCCGGCGCTGGCGACGCCCGCGGTGTTGTCGTCCATCGTTCCGGCCGTCACGAGGATCGATGCAGCGAATGCCATGGCGACAAACGTCCACATCGTGATCTTGCCGCCGCCGATGCGGTCTGCCAGTTTGCCGCCGAGGGGCCGAGCGATCGAACCGAGGAGCGGTCCGATGAAGGCGATCTGTGCTGCATGCAGCGCCGCTGCGGCCGGAGTTGCACCACCGGCGAGGAAGTTGATCTGCAGAACCTGACCGAAGGCGAAGCTGAATCCGATGAAGGAACCGAACGTACCGATGTACAGGAAGCTGATCACCCACGACTCGGAGAACTTCAGCGCCTTGGCCATCGAGCGCAGGTCCGACTTCTGGTTGCCCAGGTTGTCCATGAACAGCGCGGCACCGACGGCAGCGGCCGCGATGAACACGAGATAGACGGCGCAGACGATCCACGGAGCGCGGTTACCGACGGTGGCGATCACCAGCAAACCGATCAGCTGGATCATCGGCACACCGATGTTGCCGCCGCCGGCGTTGAGACCGAGCGCCCAGCCCTTGAGTCGCTGCGGGTAGAAGGCATTGATGTTGGTCATCGACGACGCGAAGTTGCCGCCGCCGATACCGGCAGTGGCCGCTACCAACATGAACGTGGTGTACGAAGCACCCGGGTTCATCATCAGGTAGAGCGTGAGAAGTGTTGGTACGAAGAGGAACAGCGCACTCATGACGGTCCAGTTACGACCGCCGAACCGTGCGGTGGCAACCGTGTAGGGAATACGGAGGACCGACCCGACAAGTGTGGGAACTGCGACGAGAAAGAACTTTCCGGCCGCGTCGATGCCGTAGATGTCCGTCGGCATGAACAACACCATCACGGACCAGATCGACCAGATCGAGAAGCCGACGTGCTCGGCCACCACTGACCAGATCAGGTTCCGCTTCGCGATGTCCTTGCCGCCGGATTCCCAGGCGTCGACGTCCTCTGCATCCCAATGCTCGATGTAATGACTCACCAGGGCCTCCTGAATATGTTGGAGACCCAAAGGTAGAAAACGGTTATTGCGCCGGTGCTGCGCGCGATGACCGCGAAGTCAATTGATCCTCACCCGGTGACAAACCCGGGTGTGAGCTAGTTCTTCGCCGGTGCGTGCCAGGAATCCTCGAGCATCCGAGGCTTACATGCCTGGTAGGCGCCCAGAAGCACCACGATCACAGCAACGACGAGCAAACCGAACGGCGCAGCGTATCCACCGGACACGTCGTGAAAAACGCCGAACAGGAGCGGGCCGAGACAGGCAACGGAGTAACCGATGCCCTGGGTGAATCCGGACAGCGCGGAGGAACCGATATGCGAGCGCGTCCGCAGATTGATCAGTGTGAGCGACATCGGGAACGTGCTCGGACCGAGGCCCAGGACCACAACCCACACGATCGGCGCGGCCATGGGGGCGAAGTAGAGTCCACCCATTCCGACGAGGTAACAGACGGCGCACGCGATCACGACGGGGAACGGGTTGGCCATGCGGGCGCACAGCGTCGGTGCGCCGAAAGCTGCGACGAGTCCGATCACCGAGAACATGCCGACCATCGTTCCGCCGAAGGCGTCACTGGCGCCGGCATCACGAAGGATCGAGGGAATCCACGTGAACATCGAATACGTGATCAGTGAGGTCATGCCGAACATACCGGCCATACCCCAGGCCACGGGCGAACGCCAGACCTGACCACGTGGCTGTTCTGCTACTGCTGCAACCGAATCCGATGCATTGTCGGTGGTCCCGGCTTCATTCGCGCGTGCCTTGCGCGAGCGAGCGAGGGTGATCAACCACGGCACTGCTGCGGCGAATCCGAAGGCGGACCACCAGCCGATCGAGAACCGCCAACCGAAGGCGTCGGCAACCGGGACTGCGACGAACGCCGGGACGATGGTGCCGATCTGCACGGCCACGATGTAGACCGAACTCATGGTGGCGAGGCGATCCGAGAAGTACCGCTTGACCAACGGCGGGATGACGACATTGCCGATTCCCATGCCTGCGAGTGCCAGAGCCGAGAGGGCCAACAACGACCACGTCTGAGACATCATGGCACGCAACAGCATTCCGACGCCGGCCATGAGCATCGCGACGAGGGCCGTTCGCTCGAGCCCGATACGTTTCGCGATGGCGGGAGTGATGAGACCGAAGATGGCGAACATTGCGGTCGGAACCATGCCGAAGACACCGACGATCGAGGCGGAGAAGCCGATCTCGTCGCGAATCTCGGCCGCCAAGGGCGAGAACGAGGTCACCGCAAGTCGAAGTACGAGCGCAGACATCGCAATCGCTGCGAAGACGAGCACACGGCCTTGTATCAACGAGCGGGTTTCGGTTCTCTCCAGTTGAGCAGTCACCGGCAAATCATAGGATGACCGGACGAACTCGCACAAGCGCGGTAATCTAACGTCACATTCACACCACTTACCCGGACCCGAGGAAACAACCACGTGCAACCCGTTCGACGCGCAAGTCTCATCTCGCAGGTCACCGAACAACTCCGCAACGAGATCCGAAGCGGAACCTGGCCGATCGGTTCCAAGATCCCCACCGAACCGGAACTGTCGGAGCTGACCGGCACCGGTCGCAATACCGTGCGCGAGGCGGTCCAGGCGCTCGTTCACGCCGGAATGCTGGAACGTCGTCAGGGATCGGGCACCTACGTCGTTGCTGTCTCCGACCTCGGCGGCACTCTGGGGAACTACTTTGCCGGCGCCCACCAGCGGGATGTACTCGAACTTCGGCGCGCACTCGACATCACCGCGGCCACCCTCGCCGCCGCACGGCGAACCGAAGACGACATCGCCGAACTGACGCGGTTACTCGCGCTTCGCACCGCTTCGTGGGAGGGTCAGGACGTCGACGCCGCCACCACTGCTGACGTCGCCCTGCACCGAGCGATCGTCGCGGCCAGCCACAACGAGGTCTACCTGGAGTTCTACGACTCCCTGCTCCCGGTCATCGAAACCACGATCCAACAGCACATCGACGCGACCGGTGAGGGATTTCACTCGCAGCACGCGAACCTCGTCAACGCTGTCGTCGACGGGAACACCGTGGCCGCCTCGAACGCCGCACGCGAATTGTTCGAGGGCCTGGTCTCGGACTTCGGTACCGGCGCCCCGATCTAGAGCAGCAAGCGCACGATGTCGGACGTTCGGGCCAACCCCGGGAACGCGTCCGCCGTCGAGCGGGGATGCAGAACATGAACTGCCAGCCTGAACATCACCGCACGTAGAAGCATCTGCGGCCACTCGGGGAGATCTTCCCACCGGCCGACCAGTGCCTCGTCTGCCCCGCCCCACGAGATCGCGTCGACCACGGCGACGGCGGCGGCCCACGCAGCCGGCCGCCAGTACGGCGTGATGTCGGTGATTCCGGGCGCCATACTGCCCGAGAACAAGACTGTTCCGAACAGATCGCCGTGCACGAGCTGGTCCGGGCTCTGCACCGGCTTACGCAACGTGGCGAGTCCGGCAATCAGTTCCAGACTCTTGCGACCGTCCGGAGTAGGCGTCTCGAGTTGCTCGACACCCTTCGCGATCCTCAGTGGAACCGTTTCCCACGCCGCGCGATCAGCGGCTACGAATACGTCGACCTCGGCCCACGGCGGCACCGGCGGTTGTGCAAGGAAGCGCGGGCGCTCGAGCGAGGCCGTCGCCGCATGCAGTCGGCACGACATCGAGACCACTTCGTCGTGACGCGGTTCCGGCGATCCGACGATGAATGTGTCGGCGCGCCAGCCCGAGACGACGTAACGACCGTCGGTCGAACGGACCGGTCGAGCGAGCCGGACGCCGTCGACTTCGAGGTTCTCTCGCACCTTCGCCGACCACGCTGCGCGGGCATGATCCGCAACTGCTGAAAGGACGACGTCTCCACACAGCCACCCGCCGTCCCAATCCGCACCGAGTGGGATGGGATCGACTTCACGGAGGCCGAAGGTGGAGCACACGTGCTGGGGAGGTTGGCCTGTGCTCACACCCCAACGCTACCGGTGCGCGGCGCCGCCTCCCGCGAGGCGCGCCTAGTAGACCGGCAGACTCGCATCCACCTGGTTCGCCCAGGCGATCGCGCCGCCTTGAACATGAACTGCGTCGGAGAAACCGGCATTCTTGAGAAAGGCCAGTGCCTCGGCCGAACGGATGCCGGTTTTGCAGTACAGCACTATCTGCTTGTTCTGCGGCAACGTCGCCAGAGCTTCGCCGGAAAGGATGCGGTCCTTCGGGATCAGCACGGCCCCCGGCAGATGCATGATGTCCCATTCAACCGGTTCTCGTACGTCGACCAGCTCGATCGATCGTCCCTCGCCGATCATGGCCTCCAGTTCGGGCGCCGTGATCGTCGAACCGACAGCAGCAGCGCTCGCCTCTTCGGACACGACACCGCAGAACGCGTCGTAGTCGATCAAGGCGGTGACGGGCACGCGGGTCGGATCACGCTGAAGGCGGATCGTCCGGAAGGTCATCGCCAGTGCGTCGTAGATCATCAGGCGTCCGAGAAGCGGTTCACCGATTCCGGTGATGAGCTTGACCGCCTCGGTCGCCATGATCGAACCGACGGTCGCGGGCAGGACTCCGAGAACACCGCCCTCGGCACAGGAGGGGACCATGCCCGGCGGCGGGGCCTCCGGGTAGAGGTCGCGATAGTTCAGTCCCGCGCCGTCCGGGGCGTCTTCCCAGAAGACCGACACCTGCCCCTCGAAGCGGTAGATCGAGCCCCACACGTACGGCTTTCCGGCGATGACTGCGGCATCGTTGACGAGGTACCGCGTCGCGAAGTTGTCCGTGCCGTCGAGAATCAGGTCGTACTCGGAAAACAGCTGGACCGCGTTGGAGTTGTCGAGACGGAACTCGTGCAATCGGACGTCGACGTGCTCGTTGATCTCGAGAATCGACTCGCGGGCGCTGACCGCCTTGGGGCGTCCGACGTCCGAGCGTCCGTGAATCACCTGACGCTGCAGGTTCGACATGTCGACCTCGTCGAACTCGACGATCCCGATGGTGCCCACTCCCGCGGCCGCGAGATAGAGCAGTGCAGGCGAACCCAATCCACCGGCGCCGATGAACAGAACCCGTGCATTCTTGAGACGCTTCTGGCCGGTCATACCGACGTTCGGGATGATCAGGTGCCTGCTGTACCGGGCAACTTCCTCCCGGCTCAACTCGGCTGCCGGCTCCACCAGTGGTGGCAATACGACGGGTGTTGCAGACACCGCGAAACACTCCTAGTTCAAGACGAGATCGTGGGTTCTCGATCCGGTCACGCTCGGGGGTACGGCCACGGATTGAAGCGGCACGTGAGTCCGTTCATCGGAACGACGCCCTCAGGATCAAGCCTAGCGATGTCGTTGTTCGCGGTTCCGAAGGTCTGCTGCATCATGATCGGTGCGAGCCCACCTTCGGTCTCGCACGGCTGGTGAGCGGCGTATCCGATGGCATGGCCGACCTCGTGATTGATCTGATACTGCCGATACGAGCCGATGTCACCCTGGAACGAAATAGCGCCTCGCACCCATCGCGGTTCGTTGAGCAGGACTCGGTCCATGCTCGGGTTGTAGCAGGATCCTTCGAGCTCGATTTCGTATCCGCAGCCTTCGCGGATAGTCATCTGCGAGGTCAGGGAGATACGGAAGTCCGGCTCGCCCGCGTCGACACGCCGGAACGCGACCTTGGGATCGTTGGTCCAACTCTTCGGATTGGCCAGGGTCTGATCGACCATGCGTCCGTACGATTCGTCACCGCCGAAGCCGGTCGTGTCGACGCCGTCCTCGATCTCGACCGTGTACGTGAACTCGCGTTCGGTTCCCTGACCCACCTTGCCCGTCGTACCCGGTACGACGTGCCACGTTCCGCCGCCCGCGACGGTGAACGGACCACCGTCGGGAAGTGCGCCGGAGGGTATCGACGACGCAAAAGTTCCGTCCCCGGCCGGCGGCGCGCCGATGACGTCGGTTCCGTCCGTGCTGTGTGCGAGGGCGGCGGTGGCCGACGTCTTGCTCGCGGAGTCGGTGGTGTCCGGACGTACGGCGTCGACGATGACGAGGATGGTGAGCACCACGAGAACCGGAATCGCGTACGCACGCCAGCCGTAGGTCGAGACGAAGCGCCCGAGCTTGCTCTGCTTTCGCGCTGCCCGGTCCGGCCGCGGATTACGCGGGGTTCGGCCCACTTCTCGTTTGGTCGGATCCCACTGGGCACGCAAGGGCTGATGGGAGGAAATGCCGCGATAGTCGCGTTCGCCGTAGGCACGATCATCCGGCACCTCTGGCCGACGTTCGTCGCGAGGCGTTCCAGTTCCGCTACGCATTCGACGTTCCTCACGTTCAGGGTTCTGCGTAGTTCGTCCACGCATGCGCGGTCCCCCTGGGTCAGTCACGTCGTCCAGAATCTCACACACGGCAAGTCACTCGCCCGGGCTGACCGAAACCCGCTGGTCCTGGCGTGTCATGGCAACCCGTCCTGTAACGAGAAAGACCGCTGGTCTCGCTCACCGAGGCGCGCGCGACTCGCCCGGCCGACACACGGTATCGTTCATTCGGCTACGACCGGTGTGACGGAGGATACTGGCGGGTACGCACACGCGACTCGCGGATCCGCGCGCCGACCGAATTACTTTTGCTCAGATTGGAAGCGACATGACAGAACTCGCGGATCGGACAGACTCCGATCGCGGTACATCGGCTGGCAAGCCTGCCGGAACACGTCGCAGCACCCGACTCCCCCGCGATGCGCGCCGCCTCCAGCTCCTCGCAGCTGCAAGCGAGGTATTCGTCGCGAACGGGTACCACTCGGCCGGCATGGACGAGATCGCCGAATGTGCGGGTGTCAGCAAGCCAGTCCTGTACCAACATTTCCCAGGCAAACTCGAACTGTATGTCGCAGTCCTGCAGAGTTACGTCGACAGCCTCATCTCGGGTGTACGCCAGGCCCTGCGATCGACGACGGACAACAAACAGCGTGTCCGCGCCGCAGTGCAGGCGTTCTTCGACTTCGTCGACAACGACTCCCAGGGCTTCCGCCTGGTGTTCGAGTCCGACATCATGGGCGAACCTCAGGTCCAGACACGCGTCGAACAAGCCACCGAAGCCTGCGTCGACGCCGTGTTCGACCTGGTCAGCCAGGATTCCGGACTCGATCCGTATCGCGCGCGCATCCTCGCGGTCGGTCTTGTCGGTGCCAGCCAGTTCACCGCTCGATACTGGCTCGAAGCTGCGCGGCCGATCCCGAAGGAAGAGGCCGTGGAAATCACGGTGACCCTGGCGTGGGGCGGTCTCTCCCATGTGCCACTGCAAGCCGAAACCAAGTAATCGGCCACACTCACACGCGAAAGGGCGGGCAGTCTCACGACTGCCCGCCCTTTCTGCTGTTACAGCTACGCGTCAGACGGTAGGCGCGAATCCGACCTTGCGGATATCGGACGGACCGATCTCCACGTACGCGACACGGGAAGCCTGCACCAGGAACTTGCGGCCCTTGTCGTCGACCAGTGCCAGAACCGGCTCACGGCCACCGAGGACGGCCGCGACCAGTGTCTCGACCTCGTCAGGGGTCTGTTCGCTGTTGACGATGAGCTCACGCGGGCTGTCGATTACACCGATCTTGACCTCCACGGTCAACCTCCGAACTGTTCGTGAATTACATCCGTTGTCGACGCAAGGCTAATGCAGCAGCGACCGCCCACGCTCCTCCGCACGCTGTGCCCAGAGCGAACAGGCACCTAGACGAGTCCGAGAATCGCCATCCGCTCGGCGTGCTTTGCCTGCATACCGTCGAACAACGCGACAACTCCGTTGAGGTCACCGGAGGCCGAGATCACCAGATCCGTGAGGTCCTCACGCTGCGCCAGCACGAACTGTGCCTGGGTGATCGCCTCACCGAGGAGTCGGCGTCCCCACAGCATCAACCGGTCCTTGGCGCGGGTGCTGGCCTCTACCGCGGCCTTCACCTCGAGCACCACGAACTCCGAATGGCCCGTCTGCGAGAGCACGTCCTCCACGATCTCGGCGACGTCCGTCGGGAGGGAGTGACCGATCTCGCGATAGAAATCGGCAGCGATTCCGTCTCCGACATATGCCTTCACGAGCGATTCCAGCCACGTCGACGGCGTCGTCGACGCGTGATAGTTGTCGAGCGCGCGCACGAACGGATCCATGACGGCAAAGATCTCGTGGCCACGTTCCGTCAGGGCCGTTTCCAGAGTCTCGAAGTGGTCCATCTCGGCGGCGGCCATGCTGGCAAACGCCACCTTGCCGCGCAGGTCCGGAGCCATTTGTGCGTCTTCCGCCAAACGGTAGAACGCCGAAATCTCGCCATACGCGAGAACGGCAAACAAATCGATCACGCCCGGGTGATCGGAAGCGACTCGGCCTCCGGTTCCAGCGTCCGTCGAAGCATCAAGATCGTGTGCGCCCATGACTACGAACTGTAGTGCTTCGACGGCCGACGCGACTGCCAAGGACCGCATGTCCGATTCGGTGATCTTCGACATGTCATCGCGAGGGACGGACAACGTGCAGCTACAATGGTCTTGGGAGTTCGCCAGTTCCCCCGGGCCATTTGGTTAGCCGGGACGGCTGTCTTCACACGAACCCCACCGATAATGTGCGCGCACCTGCATCGACGGTTGTTGCCCGCTTCGCCGAGATCGCCGGACGGTTCGAATTCGTCCGAGTGGAATTCAGTGCTGAGGCGTAGGCATGACCGAAGAAAAAGAGGGCATCGACATCGGCCGACTTACGGCCTGGCCCCTTACCTTGTGCGTGCGTACCGCCACGAGGAAAGGCTAGTCCCCTGAGCAAGATCACTGTCGACCACGAAGACGAAGCAACCGAGAACACCGTTTCCGTCCAGCTCGACGACACCCATGTACCCCCGACCTTCGCCGAACTCGGTGTCCGCGACGAAATCGTCCGCGCACTGAACGAGATCGGCATCGAGCGCACCTTCGCCATCCAGGAACTCACCCTCCCGTTGGCTCTCGCCGGTGACGACCCCATCGGTCAGGCACGAACCGGTATGGGCAAGACCTTCGGTTTCGGCGTCCCGCTCCTGCATCGCATCGTCACCGCCGAGAACGGCACGGCGGTCCTCGACGGCACTCCCCGCGCGCTGATCATCGTTCCCACCCGCGAACTGTGCATCCAGGTCGCCCGCGACCTCGAGAACGCCAGCAAGTACCTCCGCGTCGGCGACCGTGGTCTGCAGGTTCTGCCCATCTACGGCGGCCGGCCGTACGAGGCGCAGATCTCGGCACTCCAGAAGGGCGTCGACGTTGTCGTCGGCACCCCGGGTCGCCTGCTCGACCTCGCCAACCAGTCGCACCTGATCCTGGGCAAGGTTGGCGTTCTCGTCCTCGACGAGGCCGACGAAATGCTCGACCTCGGCTTCCTCCCCGACATCGAACGCCTCATGGGCATGGTCCCCGACAAGCGTCAGACAATGCTCTTCTCGGCCACGATGCCCGGCCCGATCATCACTCTGGCTCGCACCTTCCTGACGCAGCCGACGCACATCCGCGCCGAGGAAGCCGAATCCTCCGCAGTGCACGACCGCACGAGCCAGCACATCTACCGTGCGCACGCTCTCGACAAAGCCGAGATGGTTGCCCGCGTACTGCAGGCCGAAGGCCGCGGCGCGACGATGATCTTCACCCGTACCAAGCGCACCGCCCAGAAAGTCGCCGACGATCTCGCCGAGCGTGGTTTCTCCGTCGGCGCGGTCCACGGCGACCTCGGACAGATCGCCCGTGAAAAGGCACTGAAGGGCTTCCGCAACGGCAAGGTCGACGTTCTCGTTGCCACCGACGTCGCTGCACGCGGTATCGACATCGACGACGTCACTCACGTCATCAACTACCAGTGCCCCGAAGACGAGAAGACGTACGTCCACCGCATCGGTCGTACCGGCCGCGCCGGACGCACCGGCATCGCCGTCACGCTGGTCGACTGGGACGACATCCCTCGTTGGCAGCTCATCGACAAGGCACTGAGCCTCGGAATCCCCGATCCGGTCGAGACGTACTCGAGCTCGCCGCACCTCTACGAGGAGCTGTCGATCCCGGCCGACGCCAAGGGCACTGTACGCAAGGCCAAAGCTGCGCCGGAGAAGGCTGCAACCGACAAAGCCGCAACGGACAAGGCCGCAACGGACAAGGCCGACGCGCCGAAGACGACCCACTCCGACGGCAACGAAGAGAAGGCCGCTCCCCGCCGCAACCGGACCCGTCGCCGCACCCGCGCCGGCGCTTCGGCCGACGCCGCGACGTCCACCACCGCTACCGCGACCACCGCTCCCCCCTCGGCACCCGCCGCAACCGGTGCCGAGAACACGGACGACGACGGAGCAGCCAAGCCGCGTCGCCGTCGGCGTCGTCGCCCCGCGGCTACCGCGACGGCAGGCGCCGCAGAGTAAGCTGCCGATGTGCTGGCTCCCGAAAGGCGTACTCGCTCAGATCTGATCGGTGCGCTGGCTCTCGCGCTGGCCGTAGTCGTAGCGGTGACCGTGGTGTGGTTGCGCAGTGATGCGCACGGAACCACCTCGGTCACCGCAGACACGTCTCTCCCGCCTCTCTCGACGTCGGTGTTGTTGCCCGACATCCTGAAGCAGACGTGGGAATCCGCCAGTGCCGATTCGACGGCGCCGATCACCGTCGGCAATGCCGTCGTCACCGCCGACGGCTCCGAAGTGATCGGCCGCGATCCGGCAACGGGTGAAGAAGTGTGGCGTTACGCGCGCAACATACCCCTGTGCGGTGCGATCGGTTCATGGGATCGCGTCGTCAGCGTCTATCAGGACGATCGCGGTTGCTCCCAGGTCACGTCACTGGTCGCGGACACCGGCGCCCGAAAAGACCAGCGCAACAGCGACGCCGATTCCGCGGTCAGTTTGTCGGCGGACGGCACCTACCTGATCTCACGCGGCAGTGAGCGAATGGAACTGTGGCGCTCGGACCTTGTCCGAACCCTCGAGTACGGCCGGGTCGACGCGAAGGTCAATCCCAACAAGCAACCTCGCACCGGATGCACGCTGCTCGACGCCGCGTCGAGCGCCAACCGTGTCTCGGTACTCGAACGCTGCCCCGGTGAAGCCTCCAACAGGTTGACGGTGATGAATCCCGCTCCCAAGGACGCCCAGGAACCCGAGGAGTACGGATCCTCGATTCTCCTCGACTCCGAGGGCGCCCGCCTGCTGTCCGTGGCCGGCGAGAAAACGGCGGTCTACCTCCCCGCCGCCAACGGAACTGTTTCTCGCATCAGCATTTTCGACGGATCCGGCAGCCCGATCGTCGACTATCCGATCGAGGGAGCGGTGACCGAAGATGCTCGCACCCACGCCGACAAGGCTTCGATCACATGGTGGACCGGCTCGCAGACGGTCAACCTCCGACTGAGCGATCTGGCTCCGACGTGGATCGTCAACGGAACGTCCGGGCCCGGAAGCATGGTCGCCGGTCAGATGCTCATCCCCGTTCCGGGCGGCATTGCAGCCGTCAGCCCGTCGGACGGAGCGGTGCAGCGCATGATCGCCGTCGACCGCGGTGAGACGGCGACACCGATCGTGCTCGCCAGTGCGGGCGAGACGATTCTGGAACAGCGCGGCGATACCTTGTTCGCGCTGCGATAGAAGCTCGCCTTCCTCAGAGCGCCAGTTCCGGCGCGAAAGTCACGACTTCGTTTCCAGCCCAATGCTTTACGAGATTGTCGGCGAGTTCGCGATAAGCATCCGCACCCTTGTTCTTTCGTCCGGCGAGGACCGTCGCGCCCGACGCGGACGCCTCGGCGAACTTGACGGTGCGTGGGATCGGCGGCGCCAGAACGGCGAGGGAGTAACGGTCGCTGACGTCCGCGAGCACGTCGCGACTGTGCGTGGTTCGAGCGTCGTACAGAGTCGGAAGTGCACCGAGCAGAACAAGATCCGGGTTGGTGATGGCTTGGACTTCACGAACCGTACGCAGCAGCTGTCCGACGCCGCGGTGTGCCAGGGTCTCGCATTGCAGTGGAACCAGAACCGACTGCGCCGCAGTCAATCCGTTGAGTGTGAGCACACCCAACGACGGTGGGCAGTCGATGATGACGACGTCGTAGGAACCCAGGAGCGGAGACAGCGCCCGCTTGAGCGCGAACTCTCGGCCGGGTCGCATCAGAAGCAACGCTTCAGCGCCCGCGAGATCGATCGTGGCCGGCAGCAGGTCCATGCCGTCGTCCGTCTTCAGCACGGCGTCGACCGCGTCGAGATCACCCGCCAGGACCTCGTTGACCGAACGCTCGAGGCGATCCGGGTTGTGGCCGAGCGAGAACGTCAGGCAGCCCTGCGGGTCGAGATCCACCACCAGGACTCGTTGTCCGAGCGCGGACAAAGCCGCACCGAGAGAGGCGACGGTAGTGGTTTTAGCCACGCCGCCCTTTTGATTCGCCACTGCGAGAACCGTCGTCACACGTAGATCCTTGCGCACTTCGCGCCAGGAGGCGAGCTACACACGCGAGGCAGCCTGCAATGATGGTCGACATGACCTCCCAGTCCACCCCCTCGTCGATCCCTCTCGGTGCTCGCGTCGTACTGATGCGCCACGGTGAAACCGAGTGGGCACGGACCGGAAAACACACCGGACGGACCGAGGTTCCACTGACTCCGCTCGGCGAAATGCAGGCCACCGCGACCGGAAACCGACTGCGGACACTCGACCTCCGCAATCCCATGATTCTGACGAGTCCGCGTTTGCGCGCACAGCTGACGGGTGATCTTGCCGGCCTGCCGGAGGAGCGAACCTGGGATGCACTGTCCGAATGGGACTACGGGGACTACGAGGGCCTCACGACACCCGAAATCCGGGCAACGGTGCCCGATTGGACCGTCTGGACACACCCGTGTCCCGGCGGCGAGCAGGCCGACCAGATCCATGCCCGCACCGACATGGTGCTGTCGATGGTGCGTTCGCAGCTACCCGAGCGGGACGTGATTCTGATCGGGCACGGCCACTTCTCACGCGCACTCATCGCTCGCTGGCTCGAGCTCCCCGTGACGGAAGGAAAGCGCTTCGCGTTGTCGCCCGGCGCATACACGGTTCTCGGTTACGAGCACGGGGCTACTCACCTCCTCCACCACAACGTGCCACCGCTCGTGGAGGCGTGAGGCTTAAGATCCTCTGCATGATCCGACGCGCCACGCCCGCAGACGTCCAGCCGATCACCGACATGATCTACGAGTTGGCGGACTACCAGAAGGCCCTCGACGAGTGCACCGTGAAGGCGGAACAGATCGGCGAGGCTTTGTTCGGACCGGCCGCGACGGCCTTCGCGCACGTCGCTGTGAATTCCGCCGACGACGTCGTCGGCATGGCGCTGTGGTTTCGCAATTTCTCCACGTGGGACGGCGCGCACGGCATCTACCTCGAGGACCTGTACGTCAAGCCCAGCCAGCGCGGATCAGGGCACGGGAAGGCTCTTCTGGCCGCGCTCGCCAAGGAGTGCACCGACAACGACTACACCAGGCTGTCCTGGTCGGTGCTCAACTGGAACACCCCCTCGATCAAGTTCTACGAGTCACTCGGTGCCGACGCGAAGACGGAGTGGACCACGTATCGCCTGACCGGCACCCACCTCGGGGCGCTCGCGGCCGAGGCCGAGTAGGAGTTCAGTCTTTCTTGCGCCCGGTGTCGCTGGTTCCTTCGGCGTCCGGACGTTCCTCGTCCGATGACGCCTCGTCGGCATACGCTCCGTACTCCGCTGCCATCCACCGAGACGTCGGAGCCGAGAACAGGCAGCCGAGGGCACCGAGAACGACGACACCCAGAACGATGCCGAGCAGAACCTGATGGGAATCGGTCAGCAGCGACCAGGCAACCGGCAGGAGCAGCAGCTGGGCGACGACGGCGATGGCCCGGCCCCACCGGCGTCCGGTCAACAGGGCGATACCGGCAGCCAACACCGCACCGCCGAGGATCGCGACCCAGGCGGCAAATCCGTATCCGTTGGTGACGCTCTGATCGTGGCCGGTTGCACCGCGAATCACTGCGACGATCGCGAACCCGGCGGCAACGAGCCCTTGCAGCGTCACGAGGGCACCTGCCCATGTGACTGTCTTGGGCAGGGCGTTCGGACTGGCGGTATTCGGCACGAGGCCAGCCTAGAACACGACACCGGATAGGCTCATGCCCCGTGCGCGCACTGCTGATCGTCAACCCCAATGCCACCTCCACCACCGCTGCCGGTCGTGACCTGTTGGCACACGCCCTCGAGAGTCGTGTGCGACTTACTGTGGCGCACACCACACATCGGGGACACGCTGCCGAACTGGCGCGCGAAGCCCACGAAGACGGGTTCGGCTCGGTGATCGTCCACGGCGGCGACGGCACGGTCAACGAAGTGGTCAACGGACTGCTCGGGTCACCGCATCCCACGTCCATGAAATCGGTTCCGGTCGGTCCGATCCCGACAATCGCAGTCGTCCCCGGAGGCTCGGCAAACGTTTTCGCGCGCTCGCTCGGTATCGCCGCCGACCCGATCGATGCCACGAACCAACTCGTCGACCTTCTCTCCGAGCGCACGCGACGCCGAATCGGACTCGCACACTGCGACAACCGTTGGTTCACGTTCAACGCCGGAATGGGCCTCGACGCCGATGTCTGCGAGGCCGTCGACGCCAGCCGCAAAAACGGTGACGCCGCCACACCCGCCCGGTACGTCCGAACCGCAATCGCGGCGTTCTTCCGTGCCAAGCGAGCCGAACCAGCACTGACCGTCCACCTTCCCGATCAGGATCCCGTCTCCGGAGTCCACTACGCGTTCGTGTCGAACTCGAGCCCGTGGACATATCTGGAAGAGCGCCCCGTACACACCAATCCGGGAACGACTTTCGACAGCGGACTCGGCATCTTCGCCATGACGAGCACCAAAGTCCTACCGTCCTTGCGGGTTGTGCGACAGCTCCTCGCACGCGGCGCCGAGCCGAAATCGAAGGTTCTTCTCCGCACCGACGACGTCCCGTCAATCACCATCGAATCGTCGCGACCGATCGGACTGCAGATGGACGGCGACTACATCGGACTTCGCGAAAAGGTCGAATTCACCTCGGTACCGGATGCACTGGAAGTGTTCGCACCGATTGCGACGTGAGTCAGGCAACACGTTTGACCTGCAAAAACTCTGGTGCCGAATAGCCGAAATCGGGTAAAATGCCGGTGACGCCCAGGTGGCCGTCAGGTGTGTCACAAATTAGTGAGTTGGCCCACGAACCCGTTCAAACCTATTGACATACCGTGAGTTCGTGAAAGCATTCACAAGTAACAGTGCGGAAACATTGATGACGCACACACAAACTCATTGGTACCAAATGGTGTGAATACACACCCAATTAAGGAGCGAAAAAAGATGGACTGGCGCCACAACGCAATCTGTCGCGACGAGGATCCCGAACTGTTCTTCCCGGTGGGAAACAGCGGACCGGCCCTCGCTCAGATCGCTGATGCCAAGGTTGTCTGCAACCGCTGCCCCGTCACCGCCGAGTGCCTGTCCTGGGCTCTCGAGTCCGGTCAGGATGCAGGCGTCTGGGGCGGAATGAGCGAAGACGAGCGTCGCGCACTCAAGCGTCGCAACGCACGTACCCGTGCACGCACTTCCGTCTAGGTAGAACCGAGACGTTCGACTCGCGACGGAGAACAGCCCCTCCGCACAGTCGAAGACGACAGCCCGGCACCACATGGTGCCGGGCTTTTTGTCTGCTCGAATCAGTAACGATGCGCGAATCAGTAACGCGCAGTACGCCTACCGAGCGGCACACGCAGAACCGCGTCGGTGCCACCGCCGCTCCCCGGGTGCAGTCCGAGTGAGCCGCCGAGTTCGGCGCCCAGCAAAGTCCGAACGATCTGCAGTCCGAGGCGATCGGATTTCTCGAGGTCGAAATTTTCCGGGAGCCCGCGCCCGTTGTCGTGGATGATCACGTCCAACCAGCGTGCAGAACGCTCGGCGCTCAATGTGACCGTGCCGGTAATACCTGGATCGAAAGCGTGCTCGATGGCGTTCTGCACCAACTCCGTCAGCACCATGACCAACGGGGTGGCACGCTCGGCGGAGAACACTCCGAAACTTCCCTCACGCCGAATCGTCACCGGCACACCTACTCCCGCGACATCGGAGAGCATGGGAACCAACCGGTCGATCACCTCGTCGAGATCCACCTCTTCGTCCACCGACATCGACAAGGTGTCGTGAACGAGGGCGATGGACGTCACGCGCCTCACCGATTCTGTCAACGCTTGTCGCGCTTCGTCGTTGCCGGTTCGTCTGGCCTGTAGACGCAGAAGCGCCGCGACGGTTTGCAGGTTGTTCTTCACTCGGTGGTGAATCTCGCGGATGGTCGCGTCCTTGCTCAGGAGCGCGCGATCACGACGCTTGACCTCGGTGACGTCGCGGACGACGACCGCAGCACCGACGTGCCGACCGCCCGGCTTGAGGACCAGGGCTCGCAGCAGAACGGTCGCCCCGCGCGCCTCGATCTCCATACGGCGACCGGGCTTGTCCGCCAACGTATCCCGGATGTATCCCGCAGCTTCCGAAGACTCGAACGGGTCGGTGACCAACGAACGGGTCAACGCCGCGAGGTCTTGGCCCACCAGATCCGAACTCAAGCCCATCCGGTGATAGGCCGAGAGCGCGTTCGGGCTGGCGTAGACGACGGCGCCTTCGGTGTCGAGACGGATGAACCCGTCGCCCGCACGTGGGCTCGAGTTCGTGTCGGAGCGCGATTCTCGGATCGGGAAGGTTCCGTCGCTGATCATCTGACACAGGTCTTCGGCGCAATCGAGATACGCGAGCTCGAGCGGACTCTGCGCTCGCTGGTGCGACAGGTTGGTGTCGCGGCTCAGAACCGCGATGACGCGCCCGTCCAGACGCACGGGAACGGCTTCCTTACGTGGCGGCATTCCTTCACGCCACGTCTCGTCTTCGCCGCGAACGACGCGGCCCTCCACGAGAGCGCGGAGAACCTGCGGGTGCTCGGACTCGGAAACGACCGTCCCGACCGCGTCCTCCGGAAAAGCCGTCGATGCCGTTGTCGGCCGGCAGTGCGCGACGCAGATGACCGACCCCTCCGAACGGTTCTTCTCCGATTCGGTGCCCACCCACAGAAGAACATCGGCAAAGGAGAGGTCGGCGAGCAGTTGCCACTCGCCCACTACGCGCTGGAGGTGGTCGACCGCCGCACCCGGGAGATCGGTGTGTTCGGCGAGGAGGTCACTGAGAGTGGACATCGTCCGACTTAGGAGATCACGGCGATCAGATCGCCTTGCTGAATGACATCGCCGACCTTGACGCCCACCGTCGTCACCGTTCCCGGAACCTCGGCCAGGACCGGAATCTCCATCTTCATGGATTCGAGGATGACCAGGGTGTCGCCGTCCGCAACGACGTCTCCCTCGCTCACGACCACCTGGTAGACCGTCGAAACCATCTCGGCGCGCACGTCTTCTGCCATCGTGAACCTCACTTCTGTCGGAACTGCACTCTGACCACGAAAATACGTCGACGGATCACTCGATCGACCTGCCAATGGAACCACACCGGCATCGGCGTGAAACAATGACGCGAAAGAAACAGAAGGGAGACCAATCATGGGTAAGCGTGGTCGTAAGAAGCGCAGCCGTAAGGGCAACGCCGCTAACCATGGCAAGCGTCCAAACGCCTGACATGTAGCGCAACAAAACGTCCGAGGGGCGGGGAAGCATTGCTTCCCCGCCCCTCGGCGTTACTGCCTACGCTACTACCGCTCAGATCGTCGCTGACGGGCTAGCTGTCGGTTTCGGTAGTCGTTATGACGATGGTCCGACGCAACTCGACGGTGAGCCGCTGACGCAGACTTTCCGGCGCGTGGTCTCCGCCGCACTTACGGTTGATCAGGCTCTTGACCTTCTCTTCGATCCCGTAGGCCTCGAGGCACGATCCGCAATCGTCGATATGACGCTGCAGGCGAGCACGACTGGAATCGTCACATTCACCGTCGAGCATCAACCAGACGTCGGCGATGACTGCCGAGCAGTCGAGCCTTTCGAATTCGTCCTGCTCACTCATCGTGTGACACCTTCCGTCTCGGTGGCTGCGACTGTGGCTGTGTCGACTGCGCCGTCCCGATTGAATCCCCGGTCTTTTGCGACATCGGCCAGAAGACCACGCAATTGCTTGCGACCACGGTGCAGTCGCGACATCACCGTTCCGATGGGTGTGCCCATGATCTCCGCGATCTCCTTGTACGGGAATCCTTCGACATCGGCGTAGTACACCGCCATCCGGAATTCCTCGGGAAGCGACTGCAGCGCCGCCTTGATGTCGTCGTCGGGCAACGCGTCGAGAGCCTCCACCTCGGCCGAACGCAGACCTGTGGACGTGTGCTCAGCGGTCGCGGCCAACTGCCAGTCGGTGATCTCGTCCGTCGGGTACTGCGCGGGTTGGCGCTGCTTCTTACGGTACGAGTTGATGTAGGTGTTGGTGAGAATCCGGTACAGCCAGGCTTTCAGGTTGGTACCGGCACGGAACGAGCGGAAAGCGGTGTACGCCTTGACGTACGTCTCCTGCACGAGATCCTCGGCATCAGCCGGATTCCGAGTCATGCGCAGGGCAGCGCCGTACAACTGGTCGAGCAGCGGGAGCGCGTCGCGCTCGAACCGGGCAATCAACTCATCCGCAGTTTCGGGCGTTTCGGACACTGCGCCGTCGGCAGGTTCGGTAACCCCTGACGGTTCGTCCTTGGGCCGGTCGTGTTCCAGCACTCTGATCCCTTCACTAGCCGTAGGGATCAAGGTTACCGCCAACTGAAGATCCGACCCACGGGCCGGTGGTGGCTCACACACAGCCAGCACGGTCGCTCCTTCGCTTCTCGGGACAAGTTTCATCAACTGGTACCAACACGGGAGTCTGCGACTCTGTTCCCGGCCTGGTCGGATGCACCTGTCGGCGATCCGCATAGGGTGTCCTCATGGCCGGAACTGCGACCCCTGCGACCGTACTTCTCGACAAGTCGAAGACACCGCACCGAGTCCACAGCTACGACCACGATCCTCGCGCCGAATCGTTCGGCGACGAAGCCGTGGACGCGCTGGCCGAGTCGACAGGCGTCGAGGCTGCCCAGATCTTCAAGACCCTGGTAGTCAAACTCGACACCGGCAAGCTCGCCGTCGCGGTTCTGCCGGTCCCGGACAAGCTCTCGCTCAAGGCTGCAGCCGCTGCCCTCGGTGCGAGCAAAGCAGTCATGGCCGATCGCGTCGAAGCCGAGCGCTCGAGCGGCTACGTCTTCGGCGGTATCTCACCGCTCGGCCAGCGCAAGAAACTGCCGACCGTGATCGATGCGTCGGCGCTCGACTGGGACCGCATTCTCTGCAGCGCCGGTCGACGCGGGCTCGAGATCGAGCTGGCTCCGACGGACCTCGTGCAGTTGAGTGGCGCGGTCACGGCGCAAATCACGGCGGGCTGAGTATCCGGTCGCTACGGTCTCACCATGCGACCACACCTGAAAACTCTGGCACTGACCGCTGCAGCGGCAGCCCTCACCGTCTCGCTGACGGCCTGCGGGAGTTCGGACAATGCCGCCAAGGAAGTCACGGTAGTCGGATCAGGGCAGATCCGCGGAGCGCCGGACATCCTCAATGCCGACATCGGTATCGAGGTGGTTGCCCCGGATGTATCGGGAGCGGTCTCGGAGGCGAATGACAAGGCCCGTCAGATGATCGACGCGATAGTCGCCGCCGGCGTGGCCCCCGAGGACGTACAGACAAGCGATCTGTCCGTCCAGCCGCAGTACGACGCGAGTGGTGGACCGTTCATCGGCGGCAACGTGACCGGCTACCGGGCAACCAACTCGGTACGGATCGTCGTCCGCGATCTCGACAAGGCCTCTTCTGTCCTGGACGCCGGCATCGCGGCGGGCGGAAACGCGGCACGGCTCGGCAACGTCGCCTTCGCCATCGACGACGACTCTCAGCTTCTGGCCGACGCTCGCACCCGAGCTTTCGAGGACGCGAAGAACCGTGCCGAGCAGTACGCGGATCTGTCCGGCACTTCGCTCGAGAACGTCGTGACCATCACCGAGGCGCACGACACGAGTGGCGGTCAGACCATGCGCGCTCCCGACGCCTCGATGTCCGACATGGTTCTCGCCCCGGGAACCCAGCAGGTCTCGTTCGAAGTGACCGTTACCTGGGCTCTCGGCTGACTGCTAGAGCAGGCTGATCTGCTCGCCGGCACGGTCGACGTCCGGCTCGATCAACTCGTGTCCGTTGTTCTTGACACTGTTGACCAGCGGCCGGACTCGATCGACGTCGATTCGTTCGAAGAGATCCGGTACCGGCTCGAGCAGGGCCGAATCGACGGTGTTGTCGGGATCGAGCCATGGCTCCCAGCGGTCGCGAGGCAGGGCGAGGGGCATGCGGTCGTGAACCTGCTCGAGGTGACCGAGAGAGTCGACTGTGACGATCGAGCAGCTCAGGACGGGGCTCGCGTTCTCGACCCTCGGGTCCCGCCAGGCAGACCACACACCCGCCATGAACAGCCGTGATCCGTCGTCGGGGTGCATGTAGTAGGGAATCTTCGCTGCCTTCTTCCCGCCGGTGGCCTCGGTCTGCCACTCGTACCACCCGTCCATGGGGACCAGGCAACGCTTGAACTTGAAGGCGGTCCGAAAGGCCGGCTTCTCCGCCAGCGAATCGGCACGGGCGTTGAACAGGACCGGGCCTTTGCCCAGTTCCTTGGTCCACGACGGGACCAGTCCCCAGCGCATCCGCCGAATCCTCTTGGTCGGATCGCTGTCGGGGTTTTCCCGATCGTGGCGTTCGACGACGGTCAACACCTCGGTCGTCGGGGCCACGTTGTAGTCGGCTTCGACGGGCGCCGAGTGGTCGGTCTCGTCGAGCGCATCGAGTTCCACCGCCAGGGTGGCCGGGTCAGCTGTGGTCGCATACCTTCCGCACATGACACCCAGGGTGGCACGGTTTCGACCATTCCCCCACCGATGAGAGAAGATGGACCATGTGAGTCTGAGTCTGTGGAGCGCCCCGAGGGCCCAAGCACCCGTCGATGCAGTGGTGACGCTGCCCGGATCCAAGTCCATCACCAATCGAGCTCTGATTCTTGCCGCACTTGCGGATGGCCCGTCCACGATCACCGGTGCACTCCGCAGCCGTGACGCCGACCTGATGATCGCAGCTCTGCGTGACCTCGGCATCGGCGTCGAGGAAGCCGGCGATCCGACCACGCTTCACATCACCCCTGGGCCCCTGCGCGGCGGCGAGGTCGACTGCGGCCTGGCAGGCACCGTGATGCGCTTCCTGCCGCCGCTCGCCGCGATGGCCGACGGCATCGTTCGCTTCGACGGCGACGAGCAGGCACGCACACGACCGCTCGGCACCATCTTGGAAGCCCTCCGCGGTCTCGGCGCACACATCGAGGGTGACGCACTCCCGTTCACCGTCACCGGAACCGGATCCCTACGCGGCGGGACGGTCACCATCGACGCATCCGGTTCGTCGCAGTTCGTCTCCGGTCTCCTCCTCTCGGCTGCTGCCTTCGAAGAGGGTGTCACCGTCCACCACGACGGCAAGCCCGTCCCGTCCATGCCGCACATCGACATGACCGTCGAGATGCTCCGCGAAGCCGGAGTTTCCGTGACGACACCAGCCACGGGCGGTGACGCGGACACCTGGCGTGTGGCACCGGGGCCGGTGCGCGCCGTGGACTGGGCGATCGAACCCGATCTCTCCAACGCCACACCGTTCCTGGCCGCTGCCGCAGTGACCGGCGGAACCGTCAGCGTTCCGATGTGGCCGTCGTCGACCACGCAACCCGGCGACGCGATCCGCGGGATCCTCGCCTCGATGGGCGCCGACGTCACTCTCGCCGATGGTGTGCTGACCGTTCGCGGCCCGGAGAAACTGCGCGGCATCGACATCGATCTCCACGACGTGGGAGAGCTGACCCCCACCGTCGCGGCCCTGGCTGCTCTCGCCGAGGGCACCTCGCATCTACGAGGTATTGCACACCTGCGCGGGCACGAGACCGACCGTCTGGCCGCCCTCGCCGACGAGATCAACAAGCTCGGCGGCTCCGTCACCGAAACCGATGACGGCCTGACGATCGTTCCCGCGGAACTTCATGGCGGACAATGGCTCTCGTATGCCGACCACCGCATGGCAACAGCCGGCGCGATCATCGGCCTGGTCGTCGACGGCGTCGAGGTCGACGATGTAGGAACCACCGCCAAGACACTGCCCGGCTTCGAGAACATGTGGGTCGACATGCTCGAGAGTTCGACTGCGACGCCGAAGGCAAGCTTCTGAGTCCGCGGCAGTACGACGAGTCCGACGTCCGGGTACGCCCCGGACGCGGATCCCGCCCCCGTACGAAGACTCGGCCCGAACATCTCTCGGCTGAATCGGGGATGGTGGTGTCGAAGGATCGTGGCCGTTGGGGTTGCGTCCTCGGCGGTGATCCCGACCGGCTGATCGTCACGATGCGCGCCCGCGAGTTGGGCCGCACCCCGATCGTCGTCGGCGATCAGGTGGACATTGTCGGCGACCTGTCGGGTAAAACCGATACTCTGGCTCGCATTGTCCGGGTCTCCGAGCGTTCGACGGTTCTGCGCCGAACCGCCGACGACACCGATCCCTTCGAACGCATCGTCGTCGCGAACGCCCAGCAGTTACTCATCGTCGTGGCACTCGCCGATCCCCCACCGCGCACCGGCTTCGTCGAGCGCGCACTGGTCGCCGCCTACGTGGGCGGCCTGACACCGATCGTCTGCCTGACCAAGAGCGACCTCGAACCACCCGAGGAATTCGCGAGCACTTTCGCCGACCTCGACATCCAAGTGGTCGTCGCCGGTCGCGACGATCCACTGGACGAACTGACGCAGATCCTCGAGCACAAGCTGACCGCCCTGATCGGGCATTCCGGCGTCGGAAAGTCGACACTGGTCAATCGTCTTGTCCCCGATGCCAATCGAGCGGTCGGCATCGTGTCCGGCGTCGGCAAGGGCCGGCACACGTCGACACAATCGGTGGCGCTCCCCCTCGCCGGTGGCGGCTGGGTCATCGACACTCCCGGCATCCGTTCGTTCGGCCTTGCACATATCTCACCCGAGAATGTGGTGGCGGCATTCTCGGACCTTGCCGCGGCGATCGAGGATTGCCCGCGCGGATGCACACACCTGGGGCCGCCGGCGGATCCCGAATGCAAGCTCGACCTGCTGGAGGGCAAATCAGCTCGACGCGTCGTCGCGGTGCGACAACTGCTCGAAGCGATCAAGTCCAACGATCAGTACTGAGCGACACCCCTGCACGACCCCCAGCGCGAGAACAGCAAAGCGGCCCGACACCATCGAATGGTGTCGGGCCGCTTCTGTTCTGGTCAGCGCAGGCGGGAAATCAGCGAAGGCCCAGGAGGCTGCGCAGCTTTCCGCTCTTACGCTTGCGTGCGATGGCGCTCTTGAGGCCGCTGCGACGCCCGGTCACGGGATCGACGGTTGAGGTCAGTTCGCCGTCGAACATCCGCTCCGACGCCGTCTCGGGCGCATTGTCGACGGTGTCCTTGAGGTACTTGTTGGGCAGCGACAGCTTGGCGATGGTGCGCCAGGACTTGGCGTACTGCACGGCAAGCGGGCCCGTCGTGTACGGCAAGTCGTACTTGTCCGCGAGCTGACGCACCGTGACCGCGATGTCCTTGTAGCGGTTGCTGGGCAGATCGGGGAACAGGTGATGCTCGATCTGGTAGCTCAGGTTGCCAGTCATGAAGTCCATGAGCGCGCTGCCCTCGATGTTGGCGCTGCCGAGCATCTGACGCAGGTACCACTGAGCCTGTGTTTCCTTGTCGATGTCTTCCTTGGTGAACTTCTCGGCACCGTCCGGGAAGTGACCGCAGAAGATGACCGCGTTGGTCCACACGTTCCGCAGGGTGTTGGCGGTGAAGTTGGCCGACAACGTGCTCTTCCACGCCGGGCCGGTGATGGCCGGGTAGATGACGTAGTCGCGCAGGACCTGCTTGCCGATCTTCTCGCCGACCTCGCGAAGCTTGCGCTGCGTCTCTTCCTTGTCGGCGCGGCCCTTGGCCACCTTGCCCAGCTCGAGGTGCTGAGCGGCGATGCCGTACTCGAAGAACAGAGCAAGCAGCGTGTTGTAGACCAGGTTGCCGGCATTGAAGGGCTTCCAGCGCTGATCGCGGGTGACGCGAAGGAGGCCGTATCCGACGTCGTCGTCCATTCCGAGGACGTTGGTGTACTTGTGATGCAGGTAGTTGTGGGTCTGCTTCCAGTGTGCAGACGGGCCGGTGACGTCCCACTCCCACGAGGTGGAGTGGATCTCCGGGTCGTTCATCCAGTCCCACTGCCCGTGCATCACGTTGTGCCCGAGTTCCATGTTCTCGATGATCTTCGAGAGCGTCAGCAGACCAACACCGGCAAGCCACGCCGGACGACGACGGCTGGCGAAAAGCACTGCGCGGCCCCCGATTTCGAGCGAACGCTGCAGGCGAATGACGTTGCGCACGTAGCGCGCGTCCTTCTCGCCGCGCGACTCCTCGATGTCCCGACGGATCGCGTCGAGTTCGCGGCCGAGCGCCTCGATGTCGGCGTCCGTGAGATGTGCGTATTCCTTGACATCTGCAATCGCCATGGAAAGCCTCCTAGCAGTGAGTTAGGCGCAAAGTAGTAAGTGCAGAACGATCATGAATTCGAATCGTTCAGATCAACTGCACCTACTGTAGCGTAACTTACGGCACCGTAGGTTGGGTTTTTCCCGATGTAACCTATATCACTTCCGACGCTTCGGCATGCGGGAACGGGCCTGCGACTTGAGTGCGGTCAACAAACCGAGACGCTTACCGGTGACCGGATCCGTACGAAGGTCCTCGACCATCGCCATGGCTGCATCCCGGAATCCCGAGTCGCGGAACCGTAGTTCCGAAGAGGTTTCCGGAGCATTGTCCGAGGTTGCGGTCAGCCACTTGTCCGGCAAAGCCAACTTGTGGATCGTGCGCAGAGCCAGAAGATACTGCTTGAAGAGCGAACCGGTGGTGTACGGGAGATCGAACTTCTCGCACAATGCACGCATCTTCACAGCGATTTCGGGATAGCGGTTACTCGGCAGATCAGGGAACACGTGATGCTCGATCTGGTAACTCAGATTGCCGCTCATGAGTCCCATGAGCTTGCCCGAATTGAAGTTCGCACTACCGAGCATCTGGCGCAGGTACCACTCGTGACGAGTCTCCTGCTCGAATTCGGCAACCGTGAACTTCTCGGCACCGTCCGGGAAGTGGCCACAGAAGATGACGACGTACGCCCACAGGTTGCGCACGAGATTCGCGGTGGCATTGGCCGTCATGGTCGACTTCCACGCCGGCCCCGTCAGGGCCGGGAACAAGATGAAGTCCTTGCCCACCTGACGAAAGATCTTGCGCGCGAAGTCTTTGTTCGCCTGCGAGTTCAGTTGTCCCTTTTCCGCGCCCTCCAACTCGGCTGCCGCCGTGAGGTCGTGCAGCGCGATGCCCCACTCGAACGTGGCCGCCAAGATCACGTTGGCGATCGGCTGGAACAGGTTGATCGGCTTCCACGGCTCGTCACGCGTCATACGCAGGATCCCGAAACCGAGATCCTCGTCCATACCGACGACGTTGGTGTACGTGTGGTGCTGGTAGTTGTGGGCGCGCTTCCAGTGCTCGGAAGGACCGGTCTGGTCCCACTCCCACGAGACGGAGTGAATCTCGGGATCGTTCATCCAGTCCCATTGCCCGTGCATGACGTTATGCCCGAGTTCCATGTTCTCGATGATTTTCGACAGGCTCAGCAGGGTCGTACCGACCAGCCATGCCGGTCGGTACCGACTGCCGAACAGCGCGATACGCCCGCCGAGCTCCAACGCCCGCTGGACGCGAATGACGCGACGAATGTATCGGGCGTCCCGGATTCCACGAGAGTCTTCGATGTCGAGTCGAATCTGATCGAGTTCACGTCCGAGAGCTTCGACATCGGCCTCGGTGAGGTGCGAAAACTCTTTGATATCGGTGATGGCCACCGTGGTCCTCCGTGTGCCTAGAAGCTATGCGTCCAGCGTACAGTCGCCGGCGGCAGCGGAGATGCACGTCTGAATGCGCTCACCCTCCGCGTGCTGTTTACCCGAACGTAGATCGATCGCGTGGCCGGCAACGAGAGGTACGACACACGTCTGGCAGATGCCCATACGGCAACCGAAGGGCATCAAGGCACCGGACTGCTCGCCGGCCTCCAGAAGGGTCGTCGCGCCGTCGACGGTGATCGTCTTACCCGATTTCTCGAACGTGACCGTGCCGCCGTCCGCCGAAGCGTCGATGCGCGACACCGCGAACCGCTCCATGTGGAGTCGATCCTCGATGCCTTCCGCCTTCCAGACGTCTTCGAGCTCGTCGAGCAACGGAAGTGGTCCACACGCCCAGGTGTGGCGCTCACGCCAGTCGGGGCAGACCGTGTCGAGCGAACTGAGTTTGAACTTTCCGTCACGGCGCGTGAGTTGAACGTGGCTCACGAAGTCCTCGTGCTCTGCATGCAGTGCCGTGAGTTCGTCGGCGAACATCACGTCGGATTCCGTCGGAGCCGAGTGGATGTGCATGACGTCGGGCAATTGACCGCGCCGGTTCATCGTCCGCAGCATGCCCATGACCGGAGTGATGCCACTGCCCGCGGTGATGAACAGGATCTTCTCCGGCGGCGGATCAGGCAACGCGAAGTTGCCCGACGGCGTGGCGAGTCGAACGATGGTTCCCGACGGCACCGCGCCGCTGACGAGGTGGCTCGAGAGGAAGCCCTCGGGCATGGCCTTGACCGCGATGGAGATGCGCTTGTTCTCCCAGTTGGGAGGAGAAGTAAGTGAGTACGACCGCCAGTGCCACCGGCCGTCGATATGCAGGCCGATGCCGATGTACTGCCCCGGCTGGTAGTTGAAGTCGAATCCCCAACCCGGCTTGATGACGATGGTCGCCGAATCCGTGGTCTCGGGCCGGACTTCGACGATCTGACCACGCAGCTCGCGGGCGGACCACAACGGATTTGCGAGGTGCAGATAGTCGTCGGGAAGCAATGGTGTGGTCAGCCGAGCCGCCGCACCGCGAAGCAGATTGAGCTTCGACCGCGCTGCCGGAACTACCGACGCCGCCGGTGCCTCGATCCAGTCCTTCAGACCCATCAGACCTCCACCTCTCACCTTCCGAACCCACTGCCTACGGTACCGTAGGTTATCAGGTTACGGTACCGTAGGTTACTTGACGGTAAGCATATTTACAGCAGGTCGAGCAAGAACGGCAACTCCTGCGCGGCGTACCACGCCAACTCGTGGTCCTCCGCGTCGCCGAGCGTGAACTCGGCATCGGCATCACCGAGATCCGCCGCGTCGACTATGCCAGCAGCGCGCTCGATGTCCGATTCTGCCTGTTCGAGGTCGACATGCACAGATGCAACCTGAGCCATCGTGACAGGACCTGCCAATCGGACTACCGAATCGTCGAGATCGGGCCGCAACTTCACATCGGCATCGTCGACGTCGGCGGCAACGACAGCACGCCGGAAGGTGACGTCGCCCTCGGTTCCGGCGATCAGCCGCAGCGACGCACGCGCAGCCTCACCCATGGCGACCTCGGCCAACTCGTCGTCGTCGCCCGCCGCGTACGACTCACGCAACGTCGGGGTAACCGCAAAAGCCGTCCGGCTCATCGGGTCGAACTCCTGATCTGCGACCAACTTCTGCAAAATCTCGACCGTCGCCGGTACGTACACCCTCATGAGACCACCTTCATGCTCGTTCGTCACCGACTCGCATCCGTCAATTCCTCGAGTGACTCGAAGATCAGCGAACGAACGACGTCGACGTCCGACATCGCGTCACGGTCGGCATTCAAACCGTAGTAGACATTTCCGTCGTACGACGTCAGGGCAATGCTGAGTGTCTGATTCTTGAGCAGTGGCGACACCGGATACATCTCCAGCATCCGAGCTCCGCCGAGGTAGAGCGGGAACTGCGGCCCTGGTGCATTGGTGATCATCAAGTTGAACATTCGCTGCGACAGACTGCTGGCCGCACGGGAGCTCATCGCATGCAGCGTCGCCGGCGCAAACCCGGACATTCGCACCATCGTCTGCGCGGTGACTCGCCGACCCTGACGCGCGAATGCCTCCGTCGCATGCGCCACGTGCGAGAGCCGAACCACAGCGTTGGGTTCACCGACAGGCAGGTCGATGAGGAACGAGGAAACATGTCCCGGCGCCTGCGGATCGTCGACGTCGGGACTCTCGGGGCCATCCGTGTAGACCGACATGGGCACCATCGCCCGCACGATGGTCGCCTCGGTCACCGGCTCGCCACGCGAGAGCAACCAGTTCCGCATCGCTCCAGCGATGACGGTCAGAATCACGTCGTTGATCTCGCACCCGTACCGCGCGCGAATGCGTCGATAGTCCTCGAGTGACGTCTTGGCCACCGCAAGGCGTCGATTGCGGGAGATGGTGGCGTTGAGCGGGCTCGACGGGGCAACCTGCGTCGCCGTTCGAACCACTTCTGCGAGCTTTCCCAGCGCGCTCACCGCCTCGGTGACGGACGTGGTCACGTCGTTGAACGCTGCACGCGCCCGCGCGATCCCCTCCCCCGGGCTCGTCACGAGATCCGCCAGCGCACTGACCAACAAGCTGGTATCGCTCGGCGGCCTGGCGGGCATCCACAATTCTTCGGGGCCGGGCGCTCGATTCTTCTCCGGATCGAAGATCACCTGACTGATCTCGGGAGCCGCCTCGCCGTCCACCAACGACGAATGGGACTTCGTGAAGATGGCAAATCTGTTTCTGCTCAGACCCTCGACCAGGTACATCTCCCACAGCGGTCTCGTGCTGTCGAGAGGTCTCGACGTCAGCCGCGCGATCAGATCCATCAGCTGTTCGTCGGACCCCGGCTTGGGCAGAGCCGATCGACGGACGTGATACGTGATGTCGAAATCCGAGTCGTCCACCCACACCGGGCGGGCCAGCCCGAACGCCACCTCACGAACCCTCTGGCGGTACCGCGGAACCGATCCGAGCCGATCTTCGACCAGGCGAAGCAATTCCTCGTGATCGATCCCGTTTCGCAATTGCCGGAAAATCCCCAACGAGCCGACATGCATCGGCGTCGTCCCGGCTTCGAGGAAGTAGAAGGCCGCGTCCTGAGTGGTCAGTCTGTTCACCATGGCTTCGTGCCCCCTCCTTCGCCGAGCTCGAACAGAATCGACAACTCCTCGATGGTCGATTCCGAGCCGACGTGATGGACCCCGACCATCCCGACGGCCACCGCCGCGCGAACGTTCACCTCGAGATCGTCCACGAAGACGAACTCCCCCGGATCGACGCCTAACCGACTCGCCGCCAACAGATAGATCTCGGCGCCGGGCTTCGCCATCTCGACGTCACCGGACAAGATCACGTCGTCGACCAAGACCCCGTCACCGAGATCCCGCAACCACTGAGCATTGGCACCGCCGGGATCGTTGCTGACGATTCCCGTCACGATTCCGCGGGCCCTCACCGCGCGCACGACCGCGCTCAAACCGTCGAGATCCGATCCCGGACCGAACAGCACGCCACCGACATCCAACAGAAGTCCCCGCACGCCATCACCCTAAGTCGCGATGGTGATCACGGCGACATCTCGAGCGTTTCGTGTCATGCTTCTCACCATCGCTCGGGGGAGCGAAGTCCGAGACGACCATCTCGGACGCACGATCATCCGGGGGGATGTCATGGAGCAGGACTGCGCAATCATTCTCGAGCCGGCGCCGCACTTCGAGCCGCACGCACACACCGTCGTGCTGGTGCGGCCACAGTGTCGGCCGGACCGAATGCAGTGTCGAACAGACCGGATGCTGCATCGCCCGCGAAAGTCGCCGCACAACGGAACGTCGCCCAGTGCCGGGTTCACTCACACTCCGGAACCGCGCTTGGCAGGTGCCGACATCTTCTGGAATCGATCGCTTCGCCTGGTTCTCGAAACCGTCGACCGACGACGAAATCCGCGACAGCTCAAGGGCGTGTTGACGCCGTCCGTCCTGGAAGTTGTTGCACGACTTTACACTTCGGAGTTTTCGGCCCGAAAGCTGGGCGGCGCGGCTGTTCACCGCACCCACGTTCAAGCAGTGTCGGAGAGTACCGCCGAAGTCTGTGCGACGTACACACGAGGCACGCAGACGTTTGCCGTCGCGGGTCGGATCGACCGCACAGACGGAACAGGCTGGACGGTCACCGCACTACACGTGGTGTGACCGTCCAGCCTGCCGAGTACTACCTGCGCTGGTTGCTCAGCGCTTGCGCTTGGACTTCGGAGCTCGATTGCTCTTCGACTGCGTCCGCGCTGCTTCACGACGTTCGCGACGCGAGGCGGCGCCGTCACCGGAGTCGGCGGCCGAGTCGCGAGTTGCCTTCGCCTTGCCGTCCTCGTCCGGGCCGGTGTACGTCAGTCGTGACGGACCTTCGTCGTCAAGTCCCTTGGCGCGCAACGCCGTCGGGGCAGCAGTTCCGGCAGTCCTGGCCGCAGCTTCCTGCGTCGGGAGCGGCTTGGGCGCCGTGGCCGACGCCGCGGCGGCCGAGCCTGCGGTGACGGAAATTCCGCTCGCGGGCTGAGCCGGCGCTGCCTCGACCTGGAGATTGAAGAGGAATCCGACGGACTCTTCCTTCAATCCGTCGAGCATGCCGATGAACATGTCGTAACCCTCGCGCTGGTACTCGACCAATGGATCGCGCTGGGCCATCGCACGCAGACCGATTCCCTCCTTGAGGTAATCCATCTCGTAGAGATGCTCACGCCACTTACGGTCCAGGACCGAGAGGAAGACACGACGCTCGAGTTCGCGCATACCGTTTTCGCCGGCGATCGCATCGATCTCGGCCTCACGCTTCTTGTACGCCGCGTGGGCGTCTTCGAGCAAAGCGGTTCGCAGGTCGTCACGACTCAGGTCACTGTTGATGCCTGCGCCGTCCTCCCCCGCCAACGTCTTGTGATCGATACCGACCGGGTACAGCGTCTTGAGCGCGGTCCACAGCTGCTCGAGATCCCAGTCCTCGACGTATCCCTCAGCGGTGGCGCCGTCGACGTAGGCGGTGACCACGTCGGTGATCATCTGCTCGACCTGGCCTTCCATGTCCTCACCCTCGAGGATCTGGCGGCGCTCCTTGTAGATGACCGTTCGCTGCTGGTTCATGACCTCGTCGTACTTGAGGACATTCTTGCGAATTTCGAAGTTCTGCTGCTCCACCTGGGTCTGAGCGCTCTTGATGGCCTTCGAGACCATCTTGGCTTCGATCGGGACGTCGTCGGGCAGGTTCAGGCGCGTCATGATCGACTCGAGTGCCGAACCGTTGAAGCGGCGCATGAGCTCGTCACCGAGCGAGAGGTAGAACCGCGATTCGCCGGGATCACCCTGACGTCCGGAACGACCACGCAACTGGTTGTCGATACGACGCGATTCGTGACGCTCGGTGCCCAGGACGTACAGGCCGCCGGCATCGCGGACCTTCTCGGCGTCGGCCTTGACCTCGGCCTTGACCTCGTCCAGAACTGCGTCCCACGCTGCCTCGTACTCGTCCGGCGTCGTAACCGGATCGAGGCCCTTCTTGCGCAGCGCGATGTCGGCGATGATGTCCGGGTTACCGCCGAGCACGACGTCGGTACCGCGGCCGGCCATGTTGGTCGCGACAGTGACCGCACCGGAGCGACCGGCCTCGGCGATGATGGTCGCTTCCTTCTCGTGGAACTTTGCGTTCAGGACGTTGTGGGCGACACCGCGCTTGGTGAACTGCTTCGACAAGTACTCCGAGCGCTCGACGCTGGTGGTACCGATGAGGACGGGCTGTCCGTTCTCGTGGCGCTCGACGACGTCGTCGACCACCGCGTCGAACTTGGCTTCCTCGGTCTTGTAGATGAGGTCGCCGTTGTCGACTCGAACCATCGGACGGTTGGTCGGGATCGGAATCACGCCGAGGGTGTAGGTCTGATGAAGCTCGGCAGCTTCCGTCTCGGCGGTACCCGTCATGCCCGACAACTTGTCGTACAGACGGAAGTAGTTCTGCAAGGTGATGGTGGCGAGGGTCTGATTCTCCGCCTTGATCTCCACCTTCTCCTTGGCCTCGATCGCCTGGTGCATGCCCTCGTTGTAGCGGCGGCCGACCAGCACGCGGCCGGTGAACTCGTCGACGATGATGACCTCACCGTCACGGACGATGTAGTCCTTGTCCTTGGTGTAGAGCTCTTTGGCCTTGATCGCGTTGTTCAGGTAGCTCACCAGCGGCGAATTCGCGGCTTCGTACAGGTTGTCGATACCGAGCTGGTCCTCGACCAGTTCGACGCCCGCCTCGTGCACACCGATGGTGCGCTTGCGGATGTCGACCTCGTAGTGAACGTCCTTCTTCAGCAGCGGCGCGATGCGCGCGAATTCGCTGTACCACTTGCTGGAGCCGTCAGCCGGGCCCGAGATGATGAGCGGGGTTCGGGCTTCGTCGATGAGGATCGAGTCGACCTCGTCCACGATGGCGAACGCATGGCCACGCTGGACCAGGTCGTCCAACGAATGCGTCATGTTGTCACGCAAGTAGTCGAAACCGAACTCGTTGTTGGTTCCGTAGGTGATGTCCGCTGCGTAGGCGACGCGACGCTCGGCCGGCGTCATGCCCGAGAGGATCACGCTGGTCTCGAGGCCGAGGGCACGGTGAACGCGGCCCATCCACTCCGAGTCACGCTTGGCGAGGTAGTCGTTGACTGTGACCACGTGGACGCCGTCGCCGGCGATCGCGTTGAGGTATGCCGGAAGAACGCAGGTCAGGGTCTTGCCCTCACCGGTCTTCATCTCGGCGACGTTGCCGAAGTGCAGGGCTGCGCCACCCATGATCTGCACGTGGAAGTGCTTCTGGTCGATCACGCGCCACGACGCCTCGCGGGCCACGGAGAATGCCTCGGGCAGCAGCTCGTCGAGGGATTCCCCGGCGGCGTAGCGCTCACGGAACTCGGTGGTCTTGGCTTTGAGTTGCTCGTCTGTCAGGCCTTCGACATCGGGCGACAGAGATTCGACATGCTCGGCGATGTGCTTGAGCCGCTTGACCATGCGACCTTCACCAACACGGAGCAGCTTCGATAGCGACAGCGACGGCACAGTCTTCTTCGTCCTCAATCTTCGGCGACAGGGGGTCACACACTGAAAATCCGGCCGGGGTCCGAAAACTCCGGCCGGATTCCATGGTAGGCGCTACCGGCGGCGAGCGAGCAAACCCACCACCGATTGGGTCATGTCAGGCGGATCAATCCGTAGTCGAAAGCGTGACGACGGTAGACGACGGACGGCTTGTCCGACTCCTTGTCATGGAAGAGAAAGAAGTCGTGTCCGACCAGTTCCATCTCGTAGAGAGCGTCGTCGATGGTCATCGGCTCGGCCGGGTGATCCTTCGTGCGGACCACGCGTCCGGGGCCGTCGTACTCGTCCGGCTCTTGACCGTTCAGCGAAATGTCCGGTGTGACTCCGAGTGAGTCTGCGTCGACGAGGGAGGCGGTTGCCTCCGCGACGGATACCGGTCGCTTGTCACCGTAATGGACCTTCTTGCGGTCCTTGGTTCGACGGAGGCGACTCTCGAGCTTGTCGATCACCGATTCGAAGGCGGCGTAGAAGCTGTCTGCGGACGCTTCGGCTCGGGCCACCGGGCCTTTACCTCGAGCGGTGATCTCGACGCGCTGGCAACTCTTCGCCTGTCGTCGGTTGCGTTCATGTTGGAGTTCCACGTCGAAGTGGAATATGGAGGGGTCGAAGTGTTCGAGTCGCGCCAGCTTTTCCGAAACGTAGATTCGGAAGTGATCGGGGATCTCGACATTTCGTCCCTTGACTACGACGTCGGATCTCGGAGCTGCGGCATTCTCGGAACGCTCGATGGTGGCGTCCTCGATGAAAAACGAGGCTTGCGAAGGGGTCGTCACTCGTACCTCCCAATTACGGCCCCGCCCCACGGTGGGCGGCGGCAAATTCTGCAAGTACCGAGAGGGGATCCGCCCGGCACCAGTATCGAAGTACCACCTCCTACCAGTATTTTCGGGTGTGCCGCCGACGCTAGTACGTAACGCGCGCGAGTGCCACTGTTCCAACGAAATTCATCTAAGCCCCTGCAAGGACAAGCACGAGAGTTGTCCGAATCCCACTGAGCGAGAGTGCCCGAACCGACTCTGCCGCAGTCGCTCCCGTGGTCAGCACGTCGTCGAGCACGACGATGCCGCAGTCTTGCGCCATGGACGAGATCGCTGTGGTGTCGAGAGACACACGACCGTTCACATTGGTCACCCGGTCGGCCGCGGACAGCCCCACCGAGTCACGTACGCCCCGCGTCATCCGGAGGATCGGACACACTCGTATCGGACGAGCCACAGCAGAACCGGTTTCGCGCTTTTCGCGCACACTCTCGGCTACCCGGCGCACGGGATCACCCCCGCGAGAGCGCGCCGCGCGGGCGCGTGTGGGTGCCGGCACCAGGACGATCGGGTCCCGAATCCCGGTGCCGAGCTCGCCCCACCGTTCAAGCGTGGCCAATGCACCGGCCACAGCGATCCCCAGAGGCGTCGCGAGGTCCCGACGACCCCGTTCCTTCATCTCGATCACACTGCGCCGTCTGGGGCCGTCGTAGCGGCCGAGTGCCCACACCGGCACGCCCGGGTCGACGCGCGGACTCAGTTGAACCGGATGGTCACGCATCAGTTCCGCGCACTCACGACACCACAGAGTCCCCGTGCGGCCACACCCACCACACTCGCGTGGCAACAACAGATCGAGCAGGCCGGCGCCGAATTTCTTGTCCCCCATGGTCGAATCATGACCTGGGGCACCGACATGAAACCGAGCGCCGACGCGTCAGCCGGGTGGAGACGCGTCAGCCAGGTAGAACCGGGATGGCTTTCTGTCCGGTCAGCACGGTCACTTCACGCCAACGACGATCCCCGGCGGGGTCGTTGTTGTTCAGTTGGAACACCGCACGCGCGTCGGCCACGTACTCGGTGGTCGGCGACGCATCCACGGAGGTGACGGGAGCCGTCAGGTTTCCACTCGGCAGCGCGTCCATTCGGGAACCGTCGATCGCGACCTGGACGACCGGTATGTCGGCTCCACTGCGCGCGATCACGATGGTGTCGCTGTTGCTCCAGTCGAGCGAGAGCGCGGTGCTGCCCAAACCGGAGGCCACTGCGCGTGGACTCGTCAGGGCGTAGACGCCGCTGGCTGTGCGCACGACCACGGCCAGGTAGACCTTGCCGTCGATGATCATCGCCGCTCGCACACCGTCACGGGAGAGTCGTAGTTCAGAGATCGTGGAACCGACCGACGTCAGGGCCCCGACATCGACATTGGTGACCGACACCCGGCCGGTGCCTGGTTCACGGACGACCCGTACGACGGTATTGCCGTTCACGGCCGCCCAGACCGCGTTGTTGTCCAGCTCCCACGAAGGTCGGGTGATGGCACTGCCTTCGAGTACCGGAACGGATCCTTCGCCGTAGGTCCCGAGCGACAAGTCGAATCTTGTGGCTGGATCCGGCCGAGCAGTGTCCGCGACGGCTGCCACCAACTTGCCGTCCCGGGAGAGAGCGGCCGCTGTGAGGTTGCCCGCAGTGCCCGCGAAGCCGGGCACCGGAGCCGCCTCCTGCTCGGTGACGCTCACCAGTGAGCCGTTGCGCAGGGCGTGCAGTCCGACGGTCGCACTCGTGGTGGCCAGCGGGTTGGTGGATGCGACGTCAGCGGTGGTCCAGCCGTCCGCATGAGCTGCGTCCAGCGGTTCGCCGTCGATCTCCAGTACGTACGGTCCCGCGACATCGGCATTGGCGAGCGTCCAAATGACCTGTGCTGCAAACAATCCGCGAGTAGCAGCATCCATCGGGTTGTCGAGGCGGAAGTTGATGCGCACACCACCGAGCCCGACACCGACCTGTCCCGGCTTGCCGTCGGCCTTGGTGATCGGACCGATCACCGACACGCCATTGCCGAGTTCGTTTCGTACAGCCGGCGCCAGCGCTGCCTTCGGTCCGTCGATCATCAGGCCGATCAGCTGAGCTGCCACCTGGTCCTGTCCGCCGGAAATCCAGCGAAGGTCGGGGACGACCGTCTGACTCGTGGGGTCGAGGAAGAACAACGACTTGCGCTGATAGGCGCCGAGGAACTGCGGGCGCTCCATGATCACACCGGGTGGCAGATCACTGATCCGCCATTCGCCGTCGGTCAACGTCAGGGTCATCCTCGCTTCGAAGCTGCCCTCTTCGGGAACGTACAGTCCGCCCGGATCGAGGCGACCTACCTTGTTCACCCGAATCGTGTACACCGCTTCGGAACTGGTTCGCGATGCGGACAGGGTGTCGATCTTGTCGACGATGACGGCGCTGGCCGCGTCGTCCCAGCGCGCCGACGCGTCCTTGGTGAGGTACTGACGTGCTGCGGCATGCCGGTTGGACGGATCGGTACTCGCCTTGACGAAGTCGCGTACCAGCAGGTCCGGCTCTCGCCCTGATGCCGGTGATTCGACGGAGGTTCCGGGCACGGCTGTTGCCAGAGTTCCGATTGCCTGCGGCGACGAGGACTCGGGCAGACTCGCGCACGCGCCGGTCAGCAACAGCACGCTGAGCGTTGTTGCGAGAAGTCCCAGACGACGGCGGGTTCCGATCATGATCGATCTCCGCCACTGGACTCGTTCCGCGAGTCCGGTTCACGCGGCGTCGGCAGGGACGACGTGACCTCGCCGACGGTATCGGCGACGATGTCGGCTTCGCTCGGTGTGCGCACGAATTTGGTGGTCGTCGGCTTGAGCGGCAGCGGACTCGACACGATTTTCTTGCCGCGGGTACGCGAGAGCGTCAGCCGGAAGCAGGCGCCGACGCCTGGTTCGCCCCAGGCTTCGAGCTTGCCGTCGTGCAGATTTGCGTCCTCGACGCTGATCGCGAGGCCGAGTCCGGTGCCACCACTGCGGCGCACGCGGGACGGGTCCGATCGCCAGAACCGATTGAAGACCAACTTCTCCTCCCCTGGCCGCAATCCCACACCACTGTCACGGACGATGAAGGCGAGAGCATTGTCGTCGGCGCGAAGGCGAAGCAGAATCGGCTTCCCTTCGCCGTGATCGATGGCGTTGGCCAGGAGATTTCGCAGGATGCGTTCGACGCGGCGCGGATCCACATCGGCCATGACGGGCTCGTCGGGCATGTCCACGATCAGTTCGGTGCCGGATTCGCGGGCGAGATGGCGAACCGTGGAAACCGCCGCTCGTGCACACATACGCACGTCGAGTTGTTCGGACGCGAGTTCCGCGACGCCGGCGTCGTGGCGGGAGATCTCGAGGAGGTCTGCCAGTAGCCCCTCGAACCTGTCCAGTTCGGCGACAAGCAGTTCCGACGACCGACGCAGCATCGGGTCGAGGTTCTCACTGCCGTCGTAGATCAGGTCGGCTGCCATTCGGACCGTCGTCAGTGGAGTGCGGAGTTCATGGCTGACATCGGAGGTGAAGCGTTTCTGGAGACTGCCGAACTCCTCGAGTTGGGTGATCTGTTTCGACAGACTCTCGGCCATCTCGTTGAACGACATGGCCAGGCGCGCCATGTCGTCCTCGCCGCGGACCGGCATTCGTTCCTTGAGTCGGCCGTCTGCGAAACGCACCGCGATCCGTGAGGCCGATCGAATGGGAAGGACGACCTGTCTGGCGACCAACAGTGAAATCGCCGCCAGGAGCACCAGCAACACCGCTCCACCGATCAGCAGGGTGCTTCGAACCAGAGAGAGACTTCGGTCTTCGCTGGCCAGCGGGAAGATCAGGTACAGCTCGAGACCGGAGATCGACGACGCGGTGGGGCTACCGATGATCAGCGCGGGTCCGGAGTAACCGTTCGGGTTGGACACCGTCGCGAATTGGTAGCTGATCTGGCCGCGTTTGACGAACTCGCGCAGGTTGTCGGGGATCTGATCGACCGGGCCCGAACTCGTCGGCTGGCGCGGCCCGTCCCCGGGCACGATGAGCACCGGATCGAAGGTGCCGGCCGAACCGGAGGCCTGGCCCGAGGTCTGGTTTCGACGGCTCGTCAGTCCGGACGCCGCGCTCTCCAATTGGACGTTCAGTGCCGTCGAATCGTCGACGCCGGCGAGTTGGTCTTCCACGATGCCGCGGGCACGGTCCATTTCTTCGGTCGCCGCAGTGATCTTCGTTTCCAACAGCCGATCGGTGATCTGGCTGGTGAGCACGACGCCGAGAATGACGATGACGATCAAGGACAGCGTCAAAGTCGAGACGACCACTCGCAACTGGAGCGAGCGTCGCCACGTGTGCGCGAGGGTGTTGCTCATCGAGTGACACCACCGCAGGAATGGCGTCAGCCGTCGGTTGAGACGACGACGCCACCTGGAAACTCCGCTCACGGCGGTCCGGCCTTGTAGCCGACCCCCCTGACCGTCAGAACCACTTCGGGATTCTCGGGATCAGTTTCGACCTTGGCGCGCAAACGCTGAACGTGCACGTTCACCAGACGGGTGTCGGCGGCATGGCGGTAGCCCCACACCTGCTCGAGGAGGACTTCACGGGTGAACACCTGGCGCGGCTTGCGCGCCAAGGCGACCAGCAGGTCGAATTCGAGTGGCGTGAGCGAGATCTGCTCGCTGCCGCGGCTGACCTTGTGTGCCGGAACGTCGATCACGATGTCGGCGATGCTCAGCAGTTCGGCCGGTTCTTCTTCGGTACGGCGCAGGCGAGCGCGCACCCGCGCCACCAACTCCTTCGGCTTGAACGGCTTCATGATGTAGTCGTCCGCACCGGATTCGAGGCCGAGCACGACGTCGACGGTGTCGGTCTTGGCTGTCAGCATCACGATGGGCACACCGGAATCCGCACGCAGAACCCGGCATACGTCGATGCCGTTCATTCCGGGAAGCATGAGATCGAGCAGGACCAGATCGGGCCGAGTCTCACGCACTGCCGCGAGCGCCAGGGTTCCGTCGCCTACCACGTAGGGATCGAAACCCTCACCACGCAGCACGATCGTGAGCATCTCGGCGAGTGCCGTGTCGTCGTCGACAACCAGAATCCTTGGTTTCATATCCCTATCGTTGCATCTCGGAGCGATGAATCAGACCGTTACGTGGCCGTGCGGCGTGCCGCGTCTTTCCCTCTACTGTGCCGGAAAGTTCGAATCACGGCCGCAAGGGTGACCGATCACGCGAAATCCGCGAGCCTGTGCGCCAGGTCGGCCGGGTCCGTCTCCGGCCCCACGATCCACCAGGGTGAGACCCAGGCCGTCGCTGCCAACTGCGTGTACAGCTCACCGGTTCTTGCTTGCAGGCCGCCGTCGCGCTCGTAGGCGTCGAGCTGACGCGACGCGTCCTCGGCCTCACGCGAGCGGGCGCGCTGCTCGGCGAGCGCTACCGGTACGTCGAGGTACAACTGCAGATCGGGAGCGGGGAGAGCGAGTCGGCCCAGCTCCAATTCACGGACCCAGGCGACCATCTCGCCGTCCACGCCCTGATGCACGCGCGCCGCGTTGTAGGCGGCGTTGGACGCCACGTAGCGGTCGAGGAGAACAATGTCGTTGGTGAACAACAGTTCCGAGATCCGATCCGCAGCACCGGCGCGGTCCAAGGCGAACAGGACTGCCATCGCGTTCACGGATTCAGCCAGATCTCCGTGTGATCCTTTGAGTGCCTCGGCAGCAAGATCCGCGTGGATCGACTTTCCGTACCGCGGAAAATCCAGAGTTGCGATCGACGTGCCGCCGCGGCGGAGTTCGCTCTCCACTTTGCCGATCAACGTTCGCTTTCCAGCTCCGTCGAGGCCTTCCAATGCCACCAGTGTTCCCACGGCGGACAAGCCTATCCCCCGGCCTGCTTGCGCAGACCGGGGGACGGTGGGCACTACATTCTCAGCGACGAATCACCGAGTCAGTAGCGGTAGTGCTCCGGCTTGTACGGGCCTTCGACGTCGACGCCGATGTACTCAGCCTGATCCTTCGTGAGCTTGGTCAGCGTGCCACCGAGTGCCTCGACGTGGATCTTGGCGACCTTCTCGTCGAGGTGCTTCGGGAGGCGGTAGACCTCGTTGTCGTACTCGTCCGGCTTCGTCCACAGTTCGATCTGTGCGATGACCTGGTTGGAGAAGCTGTTGCTCATCACGAACGACGGGTGGCCCGTCGCGTTGCCGAGGTTGAGCAGGCGGCCTTCGGACAGCACGATGATCGAGTGGCCGTCGGCGAAGGTGAACTCGTCGACCTGCGGCTTGATGTTGATCCGCGTGACGTCGCCGGACTTCTCGAGGCCGGCCATATCGATCTCGTTGTCGAAGTGACCGATGTTGCCCAGGATGGCCTGGTGCTTCATGGCCTTCATGTGCTCGAACGTGATGATGTCCTTGTTACCGGTGGACGTGATCACGATGTCGGCCCAACCGATGGCCTGCTCGACGGTCTTGACCTCGAAGCCGTCCATGAGCGCCTGAAGGGCGTTGATGGGGTCGACCTCGGTGACTGCGACGCGAGCGCCCTGGCCACGAAGTGCCTCGGCACAACCCTTGCCGACGTCGCCGTAACCACAGACCAGCGCAGCCTTGCCACCGATCAGAACGTCGGTGCCGCGGTTGATGCCGTCGAGCAGCGAGTGGCGCGTGCCGTACTTGTTGTCGAACTTGCTCTTGGTGACCGAGTCGTTGACGTTGATCGCGGGGAACGTGAGTTCGCCGGCAGCGGCAACCTGGTACAGGCGCAGAACGCCCGTTGTGGTCTCCTCGGTGACGCCCTGGACGGACTCCGCGATTGCCGTCCACTTGCCCTTGTCGGACTCGAGGGACTGACGCAGAAGTGCGAGGAAGACCTTGTACTCGTCGGAATCCTGGTCGTCGTCCGTGGGCGGTACGACGCCGGCCTTCTCGAACTGTGCGCCCTTGAGCACCAGCATGGTGGCGTCGCCGCCGTCGTCGAGAATCATGTTGGCGGGCTCGCCCGGCCAGGTCAGCATCTGCTCCGCTGCCCACCAGTACTCTTCGAGGGTTTCACCCTTCCAGGCGAAAACCGGAACCCCCTTGGGCTCTTCCGGAGTGCCGTGCGGACCGACCACGATGGCGGCGGCAGCGTGATCCTGCGTGGAGAAGATGTTGCACGAAGCCCAGCGGACCTCGGCGCCGAGCGCGGTCAGCGTCTCGATCAGAACCGCGGTCTGGATGGTCATGTGCAGCGAGCCGGACACGCGAGCACCCTTGAGCGGCAATACCTCTGCGTATTCGCGACGAAGCGCCATGAGGCCGGGCATCTCGTGCTCTGCCAGACGGATTTCCTTGCGACCGAACTCCGCGAGCGAAAGATCTGCAACTTTGAAGTCGATGCCGTTACGGCTCTCGGCCACGGGCGTTGTTGAAACTGAGGTCGTCATCTGCCTCTCCTGGTTGACGTGCAAACTATGCACAAGCCTATCGGTGTACCAGGCTATCGGTTAGACGCCCTCTCCCGCCCGCCCCTCTCGCGCCACGTCGATGAAGGGCCCGAGCAACGTGCCCAGATCCTCCGCCACCGAAGCCCCGGACTCCGGCGGCATCGAAATGTAGCTGAGCCCGAGACGCGCAATCGCCCTGGCCAAGATCCCGGCATCGGCGGGTGACGCCTGTATCCACCCTCGCTGGAAACTCTCCGCAAGCCGTGACGACGCCCGCTCGATGATGACCGCGCTGTCGGTGGTGATCAGGCGAAGCAGGTCCGGCTTGGCCTCACCGGTGAGGAGTGAGATCACCAACGGGTCGGTTGCACTGGAGGCGAAAAACGATCCGAAGCCCGCCATCAACGCCTCGACTGCACGCCCCTCGTTCGCCACCATGGCCTCGTCCACGGCGTCGACGAATCCGTCGGCAAGGCGAAGCGCGTACGCCTCGGCAAGCCCTTGCCTCGAACCGAACTCGTTGTAGAGCGTCTGACGACTCACACCGGCATGCTTGGCCAGAACTGTCAGCGTCACCTCCGACCAGTCGCGCTCGGTCAACAAGTCACGCATCGAATCGAGCACCGACGTACGCAGCAGCAGGCGCGACGCTTCTTTCTGCGGCAGACGAGTGGGCGTCGAAGTCATGCTGACGACACTACCGCCGCACTCAGGTCTCTTCGACGCCGACGCATCTCACCGTCGTTCGACCTCCACCATGAAGAAGTCACTCTTCGCCGCCCCGCAGTCCGGGCAACTCCAGTCGTCGGGAATGTCGTCCCAGCGAGTGCCCGGCTCGATACCGTCGTCCGGCCAGCCGACCGCCTCGTCGTACTCGAATCCGCACTGCGCGCACTGATACAGCTTGTAGTCGTTCATGATTCACTCCCCGCCGGCGCCGGCATCGTTTCGAAGTCCAGCTTTTCCCTCACGCCGCAGTCCGGGCAGCACCAGTCGTCCGGAACGGCATCCCACGGGGTGCCGACCGGAAACCCTTCTCGTGGTGCACCCTTCGACTCGTCGTAGACGTATTCGCACACCGGGCATCGGTAGCGGCTCATCACGCTGCTCCGTACCGAGCGAGGATGCGATCGCGCTTGGACGGCTGAACGTTGACGCGGGTGATGTCGCCGCCGTAATGCGCAAGGACCTTGGGATCCATCACTTTTCGCCACAGCGGCGGAACGTAAGCGAGCATGATCATGCTCGCGTAGCCGCTGGGCAGGTTGGGTGCGCCGTCCATGCTTCGAAGCGTCTGATACCGACGCGTCGGGTTCGCGTGGTGGTCGCTGTGACGCTGGAGGTGATACAGGAAGATGTTGGTGCAGATGTGATCGCTGTTCCAACTGTGCTCCGGTGCGGCACGCTCGTACCGCCCACTGTCCAGACGACGACGCTTCAGACCGTAATGTTCGAGGTAGTTGACGGTTTCGAGCAGACAGAACCCGAAGACGGCCTGCAGCACCAGGAACGGCAGCACCGAGAGTCCGAAGACGGCGACGAGGACACCGAAGAGCACGACGGACATCAACCACGAATGCAGGACGTCGTTGCGAATTGTCCACGGCTTCTTACCCAGTCGATCGAGTCTGGCCTTTTCCAGGGACCACGACGAGCGTAGAGAACCCCACACGCTGCGCGGCAGGAAAGTCCAGAAACTCTCACCGAAGCGAGACGACGCCGGATCCTCGGGCGTGGCGACACGCACGTGGTGTCCACGATTGTGCTCGATGTAGAAGTGACCGTAAAACGACTGCGCCAGAGTGATCTTCGACAACCAGCGCTCGAGGTCATCCTTCTTGTGGCCGAGTTCGTGTGCGGTGTTGATCCCGATTCCTGCGACGCAACCGATACTGATCGCCAGGCCGATCTTGGAGATCAGCCCCAGTCCGCCGTCGATTCCGAGCCAGGACAGATCGGTGGCCGACCAGAGATAGCAGGCCACGACCAGGCTGGCCAACTGGAACGGTATGTAGATGTAGGTGCAGTACCGGTAGTACTTGTCGTTCTCGAGGCGTTCCATCACCTCGTCCGGCGGATTCTCGCCGTCCGGACCGAAGAAGATGTCGAGGATCGGGAGCAGAATGTAGACGAGCAGCGGTCCGATCCACCACCACACCGGCGAGATCGCATTCCATCCGAGACTGTTGAACAACGCGACCAACCCGACGGCAATGAAGACCGCCGTCGGCGGTACCAGGCCGAGCAGCCAGAGATACCTCTTCTTGTCGCGCCACTGCTCGGGTGGGAGCGTCTGCCCGGACTGCGAGTTCACGTGCGTCGACACGGTCTGCCTCCTCGATTCGGACCAACTCGGTAACTGTGAGTCAGTTCACTATGAGATAGACATTACTACTGATTTTGTACAAGCAATAGACAAATGGATAACTTTGTACACATCACTCGATTTCGCCGCGTTCGCGCTTCCCGATCATCGAATGCTGCCTGCTATAGGCGAAATAGATGACAACTCCGACAGCCATCCAGACCACGAACCTCATCCAGGTCTCCACCGACAGGTTGAACATCAGCCACAGACACGCGAGGACAGCCAGAATCGGGACCAGAGGGACCAGTGGCACCCGGAACCCGCGCGGAAGGTCCGGTCGCGTCCGCCGAAGCACGAGAACCCCGATCGAGACGAGAACGAACGCGAACAGTGTGCCGATGTTCACCATTTCCTCGAGGGTGCCGATCGGAAAGACTCCGGCGAGCACCGCGACCACGACGCCGACCAAGATCGTGATCCGCACGGGAGTTCCGTGCTTGCCCGTCGGCGCCAGCCGTCGTGGCATCAGACCGTCGCGGGCCATCGCGAAGAGCACCCTGGTCTGACCGAGCATCAGCACCATCACCACCGTCGTGAGACCGGCCAACGCTCCGAACGAGATGACGTTCTTCGCCCAGGTGATGTCGTGGAACGCGAATGCCGTCGCCAGGTTGGACGTATCACCCTCGAGTTCGGTGTATTTCACCATCCCCGTCAGCACGAGTGTCACCGCCACGTACAGAACCGTGACGATCAACAGTGAGCCCAGGATGCCTCGCGGCAGCGCCTTCTGCGGCTCCTTCGCTTCCTCAGCAGTCGTGGCGACGACGTCGAATCCGATGAACGCGAAGAACACCAGACTGGCTGCCGCGAGCAATCCGTACCACCCGAACGTGCTGCCACCGGCCCCGGTCACGTACGAGAACAGCGACTGGTGAATGCCCTCCCCCGTCGAGCCCGGTTGAGACGGCGGAATGTACGGCGAATAGTTGTCGGTGTCGATGTAGAACAGACCGACGATGATCACCAGCAACACCACCGCCACCTTGATCGCCGTGATCACCAGTGACACCCTCGACGAGAGTTTCGTACCGGTCGCGAGCAGGATCGTGATGACAGCGATCACCAGCACCGCACCCCAATCGAACGAGATCGGCCCCAACTCGACGATCGGGCTGCGTGAGCCCATCACTTCTCCGAGGTACAGCGACCAGCCTTTTGCCACCACCGAAGACGCCAAGGCGAATTCGAGGATGAGATCCCAGCCGATGATCCAGGCAACGAATTCTCCGAACGTCGCGTACGAGAACGTGTATGCGCTACCGGCGACCGGGACCGTCGACGCGAACTCGGCGTAACACAGCGCTGCCAGTCCGCAGGCGATGGCGGCAATGACAAACGCCAGGGAAACCGACGGCCCGGCGACGTTTCCCGCCGTCCGCGCCGTGAGTGTGAAGATGCCGGCGCCGATGACCACCGCGACGCCGAACACCGTGAGATCCCACGAGTTCAGCTCTTTCCGGAGTTTGGTTTCCGGCTCGTCGGTGTCCTTGATGGACTGCTCGATCGATTTGGTTCGAAACAGCTTCGACCGGCCGGATCCGGCCTGCTCGTCCTTGACAGCCATTGCCGCCTCCTTGCTGGGGACCCGCAGGTCCCACCATGGGCAAGTAGAGAGATGGCATCAGCCTAAGCCCGCAGGCGCGGCTTTGTTCAGGGTTTGTCGGGAGCCTGTAGATCTGTCTCAGGGCGGTCGGAACCAGGTCGATCCGCGCTGAGACGATCGAGGTCCGGCTCGAGGTAGATCACCCGCGCCGCAGGCACTGCAGCGCGCACGCGGGACTCGGCCTCGTCGATCGCCGTCGCCACATCGGAGATCGTCGAGCCGAGTGGTACCGCAACCTTGGCCGCAACGAGGATTTCCTCGGGACCGAGGTACTGCGTCTTGCAATGGATGACACGTTCGATGCGAGTTCCGTCCACGAGGGCATTCAGGATCAGTTCGGTCTCGACCGGCGTTGCGCCCTCACCGATCAGCAATGACTGCATCTCGATGATCAGAATGACCGCGATGATGCCGAGCAGGACACCGATGCACAGGGTTCCGATACCGTCGAACACCGGATTTCCGGTCACCATCGTGAGGCCGACGCCGCCGAGTGCAAGCACCAGACCGATCAGTGCTCCGGTGTCCTCGAGCAGCACTACCGGAAGTTCCGGACTACGAGAGGTTCGGATGAAGTTCCACCACGACGCATTTCCCTTGAGCGGTCGTGATTCCTTCGCTGCGGTCCGGAAGCTGTAGCCCTCCAGGCAGATCGCGATCAACAGGATCGCGATTGCCACGAAAGCCGAATTGAGTTCTTCCGGATGCTGAATCTTGTGAATACCTTCGTAGATCGCGAAGAGCGATCCGAGAGTGAACAGCACGAGCGCGACGACAAACGAGTAGAAGTATCGGCTGCGCCCGTATCCGAACGGGTGAAGTTGGTCCGCCTCGCGTTCGGCCTTCTTCTGCCCCAGGAGCAGCAGTCCTTGATTGGACGTATCGGCCACCGAGTGCACCGATTCCGCGAGCATCGACGACGATCCGGTGATCAAAAATCCGGCGAACTTGGCTACGGCAATTCCGGCATTGGCTCCGAGGGCCGCCAGAATTGCCTTTTTGCCACCATGAGCCGACACAATGTCTCCTCGCTGTCGACCGGGATTCTTATCGTCCGAGATGTTCATCGACCGAGAGGTTCATCGACCGACGACGGCACTGAAAACCTGCGCAGTCGGTGTTCGCCCACTCAGGTGTACTACGGGCTCTTCGGCAGCGATCCACGCCGCTCGCCCCCGGTCGAGGTCGAGCGTGTCGGCACCGCACGTCGCAGTGACCGCACCCTCGGTGCAGATCAGAATCCGGGGGCCGCCGGCTTCGACAACGAGGTCGGTGGAATTCGAGTCGAACTCCAGACGCGTCAAACGAAACTCGGGTGCGGGCGTGACGTACTCGTATCTACCTGATCCTGACCGACCTGATGACGGGGCCGGATCGAGCACTTCGATATCGGCCCCGACGAAGTCCAGAACCCTCAACAGTTCGGGCACGTCGACGTGCTTGGGCGTCAGCCCACCGCGCAGAACGTTGTCGGAGTTGGCCATGATCTCGACCGCGAGTCCATGGAGATACGCGTGGAGATTGCCGGCAGCGAGAAACAGTCCTTGGCCGGGCTCGAGGGTGACGCGGTTGAGCAGCAGTGCCGCCAGAACGCCGGCGTCGCCGGGGTACGCCTCACTCAATTCCAACGCGGTGCGGATCTCGGTCACGAATTCGGCGTCGTGATGCGCGACGTAGGTGATGCACCCCGCAAGTACGGCAGGGAGCAACGTCCCGAGCACTGTGGACGGCAGCGTGATCCACGTCGTGAACAAGGCTCGGAGTCCGTCGGAATCGGGTTGGCCTTCGAGCAGTCCGATGTACGGCTCCAACTCGTCGACGGCCAGAGCGCGCAGCAGTTTGACAGTTCGCGTCGGCTCGCGGAATCCGGCAAGCGCTTCGAATCTGCTCAGCGCGACAACGAGTTCGGGCTTGTGGCTGCCGTCCTTGTAGTTGCGAATCGGCGACTCCATGGGAACGCCGAGTGCGTTCTCACGACGAAAACCCTCTTCGGCTTGAACGGCGCTGGGATGCGCCTGAAGTGACAGCGGTTCTTCCGCCGCAAGCAGCTTGAGCAGGAATGGGAGTCGCTCACCGAACGCCTCGAGGTTCTCGCGGCCGAGTTCGCGTTCGGGTTCGCGGTGCAGGACCTCGAGCAACGACTCGCTTCCGGATTCGGTGATCACGCGCGCCGGGTCACCCGGGTGCGCGCCCAACCACAATTCCGCCTCGGGATGATTCGACGGAGTCGCAAGACCGCGTAGTTCGGCAATTGCCGTTCGCGAGCCCCACGCGTAAGAACGAAGTGCACCTTCGAGTTCACGCACTTACTTCGCACCGCCTGTCAACTGCACGTACGCCGCGGCCATGTCTACTCGAGACGCCAACACGAATACCTGCTCCATCTCCGAGATCACCACGTTGGTCTGGTCTTCGTCCGCCGCCACCACCAGATCGGCGTCGGCCAGTGCGTCCATCCGGCGTCTCGCCTCCCCGCGCGTGGATTCGGTCGCGAAGACGAATGCCCGCGCCGGCGGGGTCGGCAGTGCGCCGTCGAGTTGCGGATCGTGAAAGAACGGGTCGTGGAACACCGAATCACGGGAAGTTGCGTCCGGCGCGAACAACGCCCGAGCAGAACGAATCACCTCGGACAGTTCGGCGGCAGCGGCGTTCAGGCCCGAGCCCATCAGCGAAACACTCGAGAACTCTGCGAGTGCTGTTGTCACGGAACCACTTCCACACAGAACGACCCGTCGGCCGCTCATTCTGGTGGCCAACGACTTGGCCGGGTTGTGGAACACCTCGTTGGACGGCCCGTCCCGCAGCGCCTCGGCATCAACTGCGTCGGCGATTCGACCGAGTACCGCCGAACGGTCCTCGATCGATCCCTTGCCCTCGATTTCGGCGGCAACGGCCAGGAAGACGGCGAGGAACCGCGTCATGGTGTGCCGCGGCGAGGCGTAGAGCCGCGGCGGCAAAGCCATGGTGCGCCCGGCCGCCACGGCTCGCATGGGCCCCTCGTCGGGAACGGCGACAACAACTTCGGCGCCGCGGCGTACGGCACTGTCGACGGATTCGACCAGGCGTGGATCACCGGCATCGTCACCAGCGACGACGATCACGTCCAACGGCCCGGCCCACGAGGGCGTCCGGTCGAGTACGAGGAGCGGGCAACCGACCGAATCTCCGACGAGAGCGAGCGCGATCCTGGCTCCGTGTCGAGCGCCACCGGCACCGGGGATCAGTACGACGCTGCGCGGACGCAGACCGGCCAACCGAGAGATGACACCCTCGCCGACGGCCGATGCGGTGGCCCGAATCTGTGCGCCCCCCATGGCCACAGAACGCAGTAGCCCTTCCGAATCGGCAGCCGACAAACCCTCGCTGTCGTCGAGGTCGAGAAGCGGCATCGGCGCTGTCATCTCACCGCACCCCCTTCTCCGTTAGCAGTTCCCGCACCATCCAGCATTCCAGCTCTACGCGGTCCGTGGTGGCAAAGCCCTCGTTCCCGAGGCCGTCGTCCCCGAGATAGTCCCCCAACTATCCCAGGGCTTCGGCTCACCGACAAACCGATCAGACTCGGATTCAAGCCCGGACGATCGCCAGAATTTCGTTCACCAACGCGTCGACATCGGCGGACGTGGGCGCTTCGACGTTGAGTCGCAGCAAAGGCTCGGTGTTGGACGCACGCAAGTTGAACCAGGCATTTCCCTCGAGACTGACCGTGACACCGTCGAGGCGATCCACCGACTCGGTGCGGTCCGCAAATGCTGCCAGCACAGCGGCCGTGCGATCGGCCGCGTCAGCCACCGTGGAATTGATCTCGCCCGAGGCCGCGTAGCGGGTGTACTCCGCCATCAACTCGGAGAGCGGACGGTCCTGCTCGCCCAGTGCGGCGAGTACGTGCAACGCCGCAAGCATGCCGGAATCAGCGCCCCAGAAATCGCGGAAGTAGTAGTGAGCGGAGTGCTCGCCGCCGAACACGGCACCGGTCTCGGCCATCTCCTGCTTGATGAACGAGTGGCCGACTCGGGTACGAATCGCGACGCCGCCGAGTTCTTCGACCAGTTCGGGCACTGCTCGTGACGTGATCAGGTTGTGGATGATCGACGCGCCCGGTTCCTTCGCGAGTTCGCGCTTGGCGACAAGTGCGGTCACCGCGGACGGAGAGACTGGGTCGCCCTTCTCGTCGACGACGAAGCAACGGTCCGCGTCACCGTCGAAAGCCAAGCCGATGTCTGCTCCGGTTTCACGCACGTAGGCCTGCAGGTCCACGAGGTTGGCCGGATCGAGGGGGTTGGCTTCGTGGTTGGGGAACGTGCCGTCGAGCTCGAAGTAGAGCGGGAGGACGTCGAGGGGCATCGGCCCGAATACGGCCGGCGCGGTGTGCCCGCCCATGCCGTTGCCTGCATCGACTGCAACCTTCAGCGGGCGCAACGCAGCCAGGTCGACCAGACCGCGGAGGTAGCTCGCATATTCCTCGAGGACGTCCTTGGTGCTGGCGGTGCCTGCCGGTCCGTCGTACGCGGGAACACCCGAGACGACCTCGGCGGAGATGACTGCCAGGCCGGTGTCCTGACCGACCGGCTTGGCGCCGGCCCGGCACATCTTGATGCCGTTGTACTTGGCGGGATTGTGGCTCGCCGTGAACATCGCGCCCGGGCAGTTCAGCAAACCGGATGCAAAGTAGAGCTCGTCGGTCGACGCCAACCCGATGTAGACGACGTCGAGGCCTTGAGCGAGCACACCGTCACCGAAAGCCGAGGACAAAGTGGGCGACGATGCACGCATGTCGTAGCCGATCACCACCGTCGTGGCGGCGCCGGCCTCGTCACGGACCAAGCGGGCGAACGACGCACCGACGTCGCGGACAAAATCTTCGTCGATCTGCTCACCGACCACACCGCGCACGTCGTACGCCTTGATGATTGCAGCAACCGACTCGGCTGTTCGCCCCACTGAAAACTCTCCTTGTGCATGCACCCTCACAGACGGGAACGTCCGGGCGCATGGCGTCCGGAGATTCGCAGTACTCGGGTGTGGAAGTACTCGGTCGAGCCTAGCCTCTGCGGCGACGAATCTCGCGTCAGTTGGACGGGTCGGGCAGAACGCGGAGGTGTCCACGACGCCCTGTACGGGCAGTACTCGGAGCTGCGGGACGTATGTCCTCATCTGCATCGACGTTGGACTTGTTGCGATCTCCGAGACCGGCTTCACGCACAGCTTCGGCCAAAGCGGTCAGATCGTCTTCGTCGGGAGTGCTCGACGCGAATCCGCCTTCGTGGCGGACGAGTTCCCAGCCCTTGGGGGCGGTGATTCGAGAGCCGTGAGTGTCACACAAATCCCATGAATGGGGCTCTGCGACGGTCGCCAGCGGCCCGACAACCGCAGTGGAGTCCGAGTAGACATACGTCAGCGTCGCGACGGCGGGGTTCTTGCACCCGGGGCGGCAGCAGCGACGCAGAGATCTCACAGGTACGGAGCCTAGCCCTCCCCACGTCCGGAACCTACTCGGACACACCGAGCAGTTTCTTCTGTCGTAATCTGGGCGCCATGCCACAAGCCCGCCGCCGACGCTCGGTCACCACTCGTTCCATCGAACGACACGGCCGTGGCCTGCGCGGACCGCTACTTCCCCCGGAGGTACCGGCCAGACGCACCCGGGCCGAGAAGTTCGATCTCCTGGTGCTCGACGCCTTCTCGCCCGTCGACCTGGCGTGGCACGACCGGTTGACGAAACTCGACATCGCAGTGGACGAAGTTCCGAAGATTCACGCACACGATCCGGAGTCCGTCACGTGGCCGCCGGAGGTCATCGCCGACGGACCGGTTCCACTGTCACGACTGATTCCGGCCGGAATCGACCGTCACGGAAATACGACTCGCGCAAGAATTGTGCTCTTTCGCCGCCCGTTGGAGCAGCGCGCGAAGGATCCGGAAGAACTCACGGATCTGGTGCACGACGTGTTGGTCCATCAAGTCGGCACGTATCTGGGCGTCGACCCACAGGTCATCGACCCCACACTGCCCGACGAGGACTGATAGCCCGACGAGGACTGATACTGCCCGACGAGGACTGACGCACCGTCAGACGAAAAAACTGATGTCACACGAAGAAGTAAATCCACACGAAGAACAAAACAGTCGTTGCTTGACCTGCAATTCCCCGTTGCAGGTCAGACTTTCGAAGACCGCCCGTCAGCCCCGACGCTGACAGAACCGATTCAGCAGCAGATCAGATGATCCCCCGCTTGAGTCGCCGACGCTCGCGCTCGGACAACCCTCCCCAGATTCCAAACCGTTCGTCGTTCGCGAGCGCGTACTCGAGGCACTCGTCACGAACTTCACAACCGAGGCAGATCCGTTTTGCTTCCCTCGTCGATCCACCCTTTTCAGGAAAGAACGCTTCGGGATCGGTCTGCGCGCAGAGAGCACGCTCCTGCCACTGATCCTCGATGGTGTCGAACAATTCTTCGAAGCCGGTGACGAGACTCAGCACTGGCCGAGTACTCATACCGTCGAACTCACTGCTGCAGGCACCTTCTGCTGCGCCTGCTCGGGAATCGGTCTGCGGTTCGTCGCTTACTGTCATTGCGAGAGAACTGATCTCGACATTTTCATTGGGCATCGTTCCGCCTCCTCACCTGTAATAGCGCAGAATTTTCACTCCATCTTCAACCCCACCCCGTCGACCGTTCGAAACTGTGTTCGAAACCGGCCCCGCTGCAAGTGAACTCACAAGTAGCGGTTGGAATGACACATTTGAGATTACACACGTCCAGCGTGTCGCGGTCAAGCTAAACGAGATGAATCCATTAGTATTCCGGCCCCCAATTGACGGGACCTTCTGCCCGCCAGACACGACGACGCGCCGACCGCCTAGGCTCTGTTGTCGTGAACGTGACTGTATTGGTTGGCGGCGTCGGCGGGGCCCGTTTCCTTCAAGGTGTGCAAAATGCGCTCGGAATCGTCGGTGGTGAATCCCTCGAGAAATACGAAGGCCCACATCGCATCACGGCCGTCGTCAACGTCGGCGACGACGTCTGGATGCACGGTCTGCGCATCTGCCCCGATCTGGACACTTGTATGTACACACTCGGCGGTGGCATCGATACCGAACGCGGGTGGGGGCACGCCGGTGAAACCTGGAATGCGAAAGAAGAACTCGCGGCACACGGAGCGAAGCCGGATTGGTTCGGCCTCGGAGATCGCGATATCGCAACGCATTTGATTCGCAGCCAGATGCTCCGCACGGGATATCCGTTGTCCGCGATCACCGAAGCGTTGTGCAATCGCTGGAATCCCGGTGTCGCACTGCTTCCCGTCAGCGACGACCGCAGCGAAACACACGTCGTGATCACCGATCCGGAAGACGGTGAGCAGAAGGCGATTCATTTCCAGGAGTGGTGGGTACGCCACAGGGCACAGGTGGAAACTCACAGCTTCGCTCACGTCGGCGCCGAGCAGGCCAAGCCCGCGCCAGGGGTGGTCGAGGCAATCGACGGTGCCGACATCGTGCTGATCGCACCCTCCAATCCCGTCGTGAGCGTCGGCGCGATCCTCGCGGTGCCGGGCATTCGCGGAGCCCTGCGCACCACCGCCGCCAAGGTTGTCGGCCTCTCTCCCGTCATCGGCGGAAAACCGTTGCGCGGCATGGCTGACGAGTGCCTCGAAGTGATCGGGGTCGAGACGACTTCCGAGGCGATCGGTCGTCACTACGGAGCTCGTTCGATCAACGGCATTCTCGACGGCTGGCTCGTCGACGAAGGTGACACGGCCGACATCGACGGGGTGGACGTGCGAAGCATCCCACTTTTGATGACGTCCCCCGAAGAGACCGCAAAAATGGTTCGAACGGCTTTCGAGATCGCCGGAGTCGAACTGTGACCGAACCCGGAACCGAAGCAAGCCGCGACGGAAATCACTCTCCCGGCGATCACTCCCCCGGTGCCGCAATCGAAGTCATTCCCGTGCTCGGACTTCCCGAATTCCGGCCGGGAGACGATCTGGCCGCCGCCGTCGTCGACGCGACGCCGTGGATCGAAAGTGGCGACGTCGTTGTCGTCACGAGCAAGGTGTTCTCCAAAGTCGAGGGGCGCATCGTTTCCTCGCCCACCGATCCGGAAGAGCGCGACGCAGCACGACGCCTCCTGGTGGATCAGGAGGCCGTCCGCGTCGTGGCACGCAAGGGCCGCACTCTGATCACCGAGAACAAACTCGGCATCGTGCAGGCCGCATCCGGCATCGACGGCTCCAACGTCGACGGTGCCGAACTGGCTCTGCTCCCCGTGGATCCGGATGCGAGCGCTGCGGGCCTGCGCGCCCGGATTCTCGAGAGCACGGGCAAGTCCGTCGCCGTCGTCGTGACCGACACGATGGGTCGTGCGTGGCGCAACGGACAGACCGACGCCGCAATCGGTTCCTCCGGCATTCCGGTCCTGCACGGCTACCTCGGAGCACAGGACAGTCAGGGCAACGAACTGATCGTCACCGAGATCGCGATCGCCGACGAGATCGCCGCTGCTGGCGATCTGGTCAAGGGCAAACTGGGCGGCGTTCCCGTCGCCGTCGTGCGAGGACTCCGATTCGAGGACGACGGTTCGAGTGGCCAGGATCTGATTCGCCGCGGCCCGGATGATCTGTTCTGGCTGGGCACCGAGGAGGCTACGGCGATGGGCCGCGGCCAGGCGCTGCTGTTGCGTCGATCGGTCCGACAGTTCGCAAGCGACCCCGTCGACGCGGAGATCATTCGCAACTCGATCGCCGAGGCACTCACCGCGCCCGCACCGCACCACACGAGGCCGGTGCGATTCGTGTGGCTGCGAACCGAGTCCGTCCGCACGGCTCTCCTCGAGAAGATGCGTGAGCAGTGGGCCGCCGATCTTCGCGCCGACGGTCGCAGCGACAAATCCGTCGACGCGCGGATTGCACGCGGAAACATCCTGTTCGACGCCCCCGAGGTCGTCATTCCCTTCTGCGTACCCGACGACGCACACAGTTACCCGGACCCCCGACGTACCGCCGCGGAGTCCACGATGTTCACGGTCGCCGCCGGAGCGGCCGTGCAGGGACTGCTGGTCTCGCTGGCCACACGCGGTGTGGGAAGCTGCTGGATCGGCTCGACGATCTTCGCCGCCGACCTGGTGCGTCGACACCTCGATCTCCCGGCCGATTGGCAGCCACTCGGCGCGGTCGCAATCGGGCACCCACTCGAACCACTGACTCCGCGCACCGTCCCCGCCCCCGGGGACGCGTTGGTGGAGATGTAGGTCATGTCAGCCGAATCGCTGCACGCCTCGGCCAAGGGCGTCCTGGAGGGCTGGGTGACGCCCTCCGAAGCGGACGAGTCACTGCGGCACACGATGCTCGCGTTCCTCGATTCGGCTCCGGACGGCTGCCTTCGTCGCCACGCACCGGGACACATCACAGCGTCGTCTCTGGTTCTCGACGAGAGTGGCTGCCATGTCCTGCTGACGCTGCATCCCAAGGTGGGCCGGTGGATTCAGCTCGGCGGCCACTGCGAACCCGACGACGAGACGGTGGTCGATGCAGCATTACGGGAGGCTCGTGAGGAGTCCGGAATTCACGACGTTCGGATAGATGCGGACTTACTCTCCGCCCACACACATCCGATCACGTGCTCACTCGGAGTCCCGACCAGACATCTCGATCTACGGTTTCTCGTTGTGGCACCGGATAATTCGCATATCGTCCGGAGCGCAGAGTCCGCCGACCTCCGATGGTGGCCGGTGGACGCGCTCCCGCCGACTGCCGAACGCGAGACCATCGACCACCTGGTCGCGCTCGCACATCAACGCAAGAATCAGGACTGAATCGGGGACATTTCGGGTTGCTTGGCGCTTACGCCGTCCCCCGAGGACGTTCCCTTCACTCGCCGAGCTACCCACGGCACCAAGAACTCTCGTGCCCATTGACGATCCTCGCGACGAGTTTCGGCTTTCGTGAGAACCGGCGCCGGTCCCAGATCGGGCGGGATCAATCCGTGTTCGACACCGAGCACGTCGAGCACACGCGTCGCCATGTTCTCGTGCCCGGCGGGCGACATGTGCAGTCGATCCCAGTCCCACATCCGAAGGTCCTGATATTCGGAGAATCGCCAGAAGTCGACGAGGGTCGCACCATGGCGGTCCGCCACCTCACGAACGAGCTCGTTGTAGATCGCCAGACGTCCGCGGAGCTTGCCGAAGAAGGCGGACCATCCGGTGTCGTACGCGGTGAACATCAGAACCCGGGCGCCGGATTCAGTGAGCCGGCCGATTGCCGAATCGTAGCGGGCGACGACTGCATCGATGTCGAGCTTGGGACGCATCATGTCGTTTCCGCCGGCGTAGATGGTCACCAGATCGGGCTTCAGCGCCAGGGCGGGTTCCAACTGCTCGTCGATGATCGGTCCGAGTAGGCGACCACGAATCGCCAGGTTGGCGTAGCGGAACTCGGGATTGTTCACCGCCAGCTGCTCGGCCACTCGGTCTGCCCACCCGCGCAGACCGTTGGGGAATCGTTCGTCGGCGTCGCCGACGCCCTCGGTGAACGAGTCACCGAGGGCAACGTAACGGCTCAGAGGAGAAGTCATACCCACCAGTATTCCAGTAGGTCAGCTAACGATCACACATCTGTGCTGAAGCGCACGCCACCGTCCGGCAACGTCACGCCCGGCCACACGCGTGCGCCGCGCAACAATTCACATCGCGCACCGATGTCCGCGCCGTCACCGATGACGGCGTCGCGAACCAGTGCTCGGGGCCCGATACGGACGCCGAATCCGAGGATCGATCGTTCGACCACCGCGCCGGCTTCCACAACCGCGCCGTCGAAGAGAATTGCACCGTCGAGGCGCGCACCTGCGCCGACTTCGGCTCCTCGACCGACGACCGTGCCGCCGATCAGGACGGCACCCGGCGCGATTCCGGCACCGGGGTGAACGAGCGACTCACCGCGCGGACCTTCGAGAGCGGGCGAAGGAGCGATGCCCCGCACCAGGTCGGCGGAACCACGAACGAAGTCCTCCGGGGTGCCCATGTCCCGCCAGTACGAGGAGTCGACGTGGCCGAACACGCGCTTACCCTCGGCGAGGAGGTTCGGGAACACCTCACGCTCCACCGAAACCGGGCGTCCTTCGGGGATCTGCTCGATGATCTCGCGCTTGAACACGTAGCAACCGGCGTTGATCTGATCCGTCGGCGGATCCTGCGTCTTCTCCAGGAAGGCCGAGACCCGTCCGTCCTCGTCGGTCGGAACACAACCGAATGCACGCGGGTCACCCACGCGAACCAGGTGCAGGGTCACATCGGCATCCGTCTTCTCGTGGGTCTCGAGAATGCCGTTGAGATCGGTGCCGCCGAGCACGTCACCGTTGAACACCATGACGTTGTCGCCACGCAACTTCGGGAGCACGTTGCGGATTCCGCCACCGGTGCCCAGTGGTTCGGTCTCGAAGACGTAGTCGATCTCGAGCCCCATCTTGGAGCCGTCGCCGAAGTAGTCCTCGAATACCTCTGCCTTGAAAGACGTTCCGAGCACAACGTGCTTGATACCGGCTGCCTCGATCCGGGCGAGCAGATGTGTCAGGAACGGCAGGCCGGCGGTCGGAAGCATCGGCTTGGGTGCCGACAACGTCAGCGGACGCAGCCGAGTGCCCTTGCCGCCTACCAGGATTACGGCGTCGGTCGGATTCTGATCGGACATCATTTTCCCCCGTGGTTCGAAACTGTTGGGTTGTCGGTCGAATTGTCGGTGCGAGCGCGCTCGCGGACTGCTGAAGCTACGGCGATCTTGGATCGCACAGCGAGGCCACCACGCAGGGCGAGTCGCAACGGCGCCTGCCACCAGTGCGGATGGCGATCAGCCTGGAACTGGTACGCACTGCGATGGTGGGCGGGCAACATCAGTTCCGGATGACGTCCTGCCGCATGACCCTTGGCATGCGTGACGACAGCGGAGGGGACGAATACGTTGAGCCACCCGGCTTTTCCGAGGCGGTCACCGAAGTCGACGTCCTCCATGTACATGAAGTAACGAGAGTCGAAACCGGAGATGGTGTCGAAGGCGTCGCGTCGTACCAGCAGGCACGACCCGGAAAGCCACCCCACGGCACGCTCGGTGACGGCCTCGTTCTCCTGACGGTAACGAGCAGTCCACGGGTTCTTCGGCCATACCGTACCGAGCAACGCGTGCCCGACGCCCGAGGTGATGTCGGGCACCGTTCGCGCCGACGGATAGACACTGCCGTCCGGTTCGAGGACCTTCGGCCCCAGTGCACCGGCCCTTGGCCACCGATTTGCCGCAGCCACCAATTCGTCGAGTGAACCGGGTGCCCATTGGACGTCCGGGTTGGAAATCACGACGAATTCGATCGACGAATCGATCTCCGCGACAGCCCGATTTATCGCTCCCCCGTACCCGATGTTTCCACCGGTACGAAGCAGACGGACATGCTCGTACTTGGCATCAGCGGCCTCGGGGGCACCATCGGTCGACCCATTGTCGGCCATGATGACCTGGGGTTTTTCTGTCGTCGCCACAGCGAGCGTGCTCAAGAAATTCTCGAGATGCTCGCCTGGCGAGTAGGTCACCGTTACCACGGCCAGCTTGGGACTCACGCCGGTCAGCCTAGCCGTCCGCGGCCACTGCCCCGAACAATGCTCACGCCAGAGCGGCGTGCAGAGCCTCTCGCCACGGACGCAACGGCGTCATTCCCGCGGTAACCCATGCGCGCTCGGACAAGACCGAATATGCCGGGCGCGGGGCGGGGCGTACGAACTCCGCGCTACTGCACGGGCGCACCCGTGCCGGGTCCGCGCCGATCTCCTCGAACACAGCTCGCGCCAACTCGTACCAACTGGCTTGCCCGCTGTTGGTCACGTGGAATGTCGACGCACCCGTGAAGTCCCGCAGCGCGAGTTCGACGATGCCGCCGGCCAGATCGACGCTGTACGTGGGTGACCCGATCTGGTCGTCCACGACGTTCACGAATTCTCGTTCTGCTTCGAGCCTTCGCATCGTGGCCACAAAATCGGTACTGACACCCGAATACACCCACGCGGTACGCACGACGGCCACGTCGGCCCCCGACTCTCGAACAGCGATCTCGCCGTCCAGTTTGGTTCGACCGTAGACCGTCGCGGGACCGGTCGGGGCATCGACGTCGTAGGGCGTGCTCGCGTCGCCAGGAAATACGTAGTCCGTCGAGACGTGGATCAACCGCGAACCGGCACGCGCACACGCTCGCGCGAGATTCAGCGGTCCGATCTCGTTGACCGCCCTCGCTGCCTCCTGGTCTGTCTCGGCAGCATCGACTGCCGTGTACGCAGCGCAGTTGATCACCACCGAATCAGGCGAGACGAACTCGTCGACCGCGCGGCTGTCGGTGATGTCGAGCTCGCGGGAACCGACGGCCGTCACAGTGTGACCCGCCGACGTTGCGAGAGCATCGATACGTGTTCCGAGCTGCCCTCGGGCGCCGGTGAGCAGGATATTCGTCACATGGTTGAGTCTGGCACGCCGCGCCGAGGTACCCGCGGCCGAGCATCGGACCAGTAACCTGAAGGAGTGTCCCACCAGCAACCGCAGCGCCGCGCGCGTCCACGACCTGCGCCGATTCGGACCAAGACGAGCCCGGCTCGCATAGCGGTCGCGGTGCTCTCCGTGCTCGTACTGCTGGTCACCGGGTTCGCGTGGCGGGGTGTGGACTCGTTGAGAAACAGCCTGGCCACTGCCAGCGGCCTCGGCCTCGGTGGGGGCAAGGACGGAGCCATCGACATCTTGATGGTGGGTACCGACAGTCGCACCGACGCACACGGCAACCCGCTCTCGCAAAGCGAGCTCGACTCGTTGCGCGCCGGCGAGGAAGTCGCCTCCAACACCGACACCATCATCTTGATCCGCGTCCCCAACGACGGAAGTTCCGCAACCGCGATCTCGATTCCCCGCGATGCATACGTCAACGTCCCCGGTATCGGTATGTCGAAGATCAACGCCGCGTTCGGTGCCACCAAGGAAACCGAGCGACTGAAGTTGGTCAACAACGGGTCGTCCGACACCGAAGCCGACAAGAAGTCGACGGAAGCCGGCCGAACCGCGCTCATCGGAGCCGTGGCGAATCTGACCGGCATCACCGTCGATCACTACGCCGAAGTCGGTCTACTCGGATTCGTCCTGCTGACCAACGCCGTGGGTGGAGTCGACGTCTGTCTCAATGCGCCGGTCGACGAACCGATGTCCGGAGCCAACTTCGCAGCCGGGAAACAGACACTCGACGGCGCCGACGCGCTGAGCTTCGTGCGACAACGACACGACCTTCCTCGCGGCGACCTGGACCGGATCGTGCGCCAGCAGGTGTTCATGGCTTCTCTCGTCAGCAAGGTACTCAGCGCAAAAACGTTGAGCGATCCCGGAAAGCTCAGTCAGTTGACCTCGGCCGTTCAGCGTTCCGTCGTCATCGACGACGACTGGGACATCATCGAATTCGCCAAGCAGTTGCAGAATCTGGCCGGCGGAAAGGTGCAATTCGAGACCATCCCCGTTCTCGACATCAACGGCATGACCGATTACGGCGAGTCCATCGTCAAGGTCGATCCCAAGGCGGTCAAGAAATACATCGCCGGACTGGTCGGCGCCGACAGCGAGGACTCGGAGGAGACCTCGGAGGCACCGACCACCGTGAATGCGTCCTCGATCACCGTCGACGTCGCGAACGCCAGTGACATCGCAGGGTTGGCCAGCGGAGTTTCCGAGGCGTTGAGTGCCCTCGGGTACAAACAGGGTCAGGTCGGCAACAACACCGGCGCCGATGTCTCCGAATCGACGGTGTTCGCAAAGTCCGCGGACGACGACGCTGCACTCGCGGTGGCCGAGGCACTCGGGGGCCTGACGGTCAAGGCGGATTCGTCGTTGTCCTCGGGCAAGGTTCGAGTTGTCATTGCCGAGGACTACTCCGGGCCGCAGTCCGCGGACGCGGTATCTCCGTCCGAAGGCGCAGCGACCACGACTGAATCGGCGAGCACCACCGAGACCAGCCCCACCCCCGCACCGCCCGGTCCCCCGATCGATGCAGCCTCCAACGGTCCCCGCTGTGTTAACTGAACGGCTGCGTAAGCTGAGGACGTGCCTTCGCCTGTAGACAACCTGACCGACGCCCTCCTCGGACCGATCTTGACTGCCGACCCGGCCGGCCCTCGCGTGACGTACTACGACGATGCCACCGGCGAGCGCATCGAATTGTCTGCGAGCACGCTGGCCAACTGGGCGGCCAAGACCGCGAACATGGTTCGGGACGAGTTCGCCCTCGAGCCCGGCGGCAAGGTCGCCGTGCTGCTGCCCGCACACTGGCAGAGCGTCGCCGTCTTGCTGGGCGTGTGGTGGGCAGGCGGTGAGGTAGTCCTCTCCCCCGACGCCGACGCCGAACTGGCTTTTGTCACCGCCGACCGCCTGGACGAGGTTGCGGACGTACCCGAAGGAGCCGCACTCTCACTCGACGCGTTCGGCAAGGGATTGAGCGATCTTCCGCTCGGCGTCGCCGATTACGCAACGTCCATTCGCGTCCACGGCGACCAGTTCCGCAGCGCCGGAGCCGGTTCGGCGTTGGAAGGCCGGTCCGTAGCGGACACGATCGACGCGGCTCGTGCATCGGCGAAGAACATCGAATTGGCGTCGACGGATCGTGTCCTCTCCAGCCGGACGTGGGACACGGCAGACGACTTGATCGACGGGCTTCTGGCGGTCCTCGCCGCAGGCGCCTCACTCGTGCAGGTGGCCCACCCGGACACGGAAGCTACCGCGCGCCGAGTGGGCACCGAGAAGGTCACAAAGCAGTTCTGAGCGCTAGCTCGCGAGTGCTGTCACCGGTGACACCAGTCCCGCCCGCCGAGCGGGGAGCAGTGACGCGATCACACCGCAGATTCCGCCGATCAACACGATGGCCACCAACTGCACCCACGGCACTGCGCTGAGGGCAACGTCCTCGATCCCGAACACCGATGCGGTGCCCGCTACGCCGAACACCATCCCGAACAACACTCCGATCACCGATGCAACTCCTGCCACCAGCAGTGCTTCCCAGATCAACATGGCTCGAATTCCCTTCTTGGTCAATCCGAGTGCGCGGAGCAGTCCGGATTCGCGGCGCCGTTCGAGTACGGACAGCGCCATCGTGTTTCCGACGCCGATCAAGGCGATCAGCACCGCTACCGACAGCAATCCGGCAACCACCATGAGCATGGTGTCGAGGATCGAATCGAGGGCTGAACGCATCTCGGTCATTCCCTGAACATCGCTGCCCGGGGCTTCCTGGCGTGCGAGGTCGGTGATGCGGTCGGTGGCGGCGAGCGCCTGTTCGTCAGTATCCGTATTCAACCTGACCCAGTACGAATCGGTGGTCGGTGCAGTGGCCGCTGCACCCAGATCTCCTCGATCCAGCAGCGCTGGTTGACCTTTCACGCCTTCGATCACGCTGACGTTGACGGCGCCGCGATCCCCTCTCACCGTGGCCGTATCGCCCGCCGAGAGTTTGTACTCGGTCAGATCAGCGGGCGAGAGCACGAGCTGACCGGCAGTGGGTACCGAGATCTCGGTACGCAGAACATCTTTCACCCGAGCAGCGTCGACGCCGAATCCGGCCAACGAGCCCCGCCCGTCGATCGTCAGTTCGGCCTTGTCCAGACCGCTCACCGCGCCGACTCCGTTGACGGCCGCAATGTCAGTCCCCAAACCGGCGGGCAGGGGCGCGGAGCCGGAGCTGCTCACCATCACGTCGACCGGAAATTGGCTGTCCATTGCTGCAGGTGCAGCTTCCTTGACCGTCGCGATTCCCACGACGAGCGTGCTCGTCAATGCGACTCCGATCAACAGCGCCGTGGCTGTCGCCGAGGTCCGGCGTGGGTTTCTCCCGGCGTTGCCTGCTGCCAGGCTTCCCACCGGACCGATCAGTCTCGCCAATACGCCGCCGGCGGCATTGATCAGTGCAGGCACGATTCGACCGGACAGGGCTGCGATTCCCAGGAACGAGAACAGCCCACCGGCGGTTGCGGCCGGCACCTGCTGATTCGTCACTCCCAGGACCGTCATCGCGATGCCCGCGAGCAGGATCACGACGCCGAGAGCCCGGCGCACCACCGACACCTGAACGCTCTCGGGCTTGGATTCCATCGGCTGCAGTGCCGCCAACGGGGACAACTTCGTTGCCGCCCGTCCGGGCGCAGATGCAGCGAGCATCGTCATCACGATGCCGACAGCAAGGCCGACCACGACGGTCACCGGGGTGACGCTCAGTGACGAAAGTGGAACCGGCACATCCGCGGCCGTTGCTACGCGACCGATCGCCCAGGCAAGTCCGACACCGAGTCCGACGCCGATCACCGAGGCGATCACGCCGACCGCCGCGGCTTCACTGCGAATGCTCCGGCGAACCTGCTTGGCCGTGGCGCCGACGCATCGCAGCAACGCGAGTTCCTGAGTGCGCGCGGCGAGCAATACGGCAAACGTATTGGCGATCACCAGCGCGGCAACGACTACGGCGATGGCGCCGAAGGCGAGCAAGACCGTGCTGAGGATCTTGGTGCCGCCCATGTATTCCGCTGCGGCGTTGTCGGTGGCTTCTTCTCCGGTCAGCACCGTGGAGTCCGAGGGCAACGCGCTCGAGATCAAATCCACGAGTTGCTGCTGAGAGCGTGAACCGTCACCGGCAACACGGAACTCACGTTCGGCGCTGTCGCCGGCCCACGCGCTCACCTGCTCGGCGGTGGTGAATATCTTGATCCCGCCCAGACGTTGCGCCGAACCGGAGAGGTCGACCAAGCCGACTACCTCCGCGGTGGGTGCCGCGGCACCGACCGTCGAATCTCGTGCCGTGACAGTGATCCGGGCACCCATCGGTATCCCGGAGTCCGCACTCACCAACACCTGCCCGAGGCCGGTGGGAAGCGACCCCTCCGACACCTTCTCCCAACGCAATTCGGGATTGTCGGCGATCGAGAGCGCATCCCCGTAGGACGCGCCCTTTGCCTCGGAATCGACACGAACATACGTCGACACGTCGTCGGCGACCGCTGAGACGCCCGGCACTGCGCTCAGCACTGTTTCTGTCACTCCTGGACCGGAGGCGACAACATCGGTGGTTTCATATTGCGTCGCAAGTGATTTACTCACACTCGCATCAACCGTCGAGCTCAATGTCAAAGTCGCGACGATGTATCCGACTGCGATCACCACGGCGAGTATCGACGCCACATAGCGCCCGGCATGCGCCCGCGCCTGGGCAAAGGCCAGACCCTTCATCGCAGTGCGCCCGAAGCTGCAGGAACATCGGCCAAGTCGTCGGCCCCGAGGGCGCGCATGGCACCGATCACCGAATCGACGGTGGGTTGGTCGATCTCTCCGGCGATGCGCCCGTCCGCGATCAACACGACTCGGTCCGCATACGACGCCGCCACCGGATCGTGTGTCACCATGACGACCGTCTGACCGGTCTCCCGGACGCTGGTGCGCAAGAGTCCCAGAACCTCTGTCCCAGAACGGGAATCCAGGTTTCCGGTGGGTTCGTCGGCAAAGATCACGTCGGGCTGCGGCAGGAGTGCACGGGCGACAGCAACACGCTGCTGTTGACCACCGGACAACTCGTGCGGAAGGTGATCGAGGCGCTGGGACAGCCCTAGCTTGCCGATCACCTCGTCCATCCACTCGGGCGACGGTTCACTGCCTGCCAACTTCATCGGCAGCAGCATGTTCTCCCGAGCAGTGAGCACCGGAAGCAGGTTGAACGCTTGGAAGACGAACCCGATTCGCTCGCGTCGCAGTTCGGTGAGTTCCGTGTCGCCGAGTTTCGTGACCTCGGTGTCGCCCAGGAAAACCTGCCCGCCCGAGACCGTGTCGAGTCCGGCCAGGCAGTGCATGAGCGTCGACTTTCCGGAGCCGGACGGGCCCATGATCGCGGTGAACCGCTCACGGCCGAAGTCCACGTCGACGCCGCCGAGCGCGTGAACCGTGGTCTCACCGGTGCCGTACACCTTGGTGACACCGCGCGCGGTGATCGCCGGCACTTCGGCTGGTTCCGTCGTGGTGTGCGCATGCATTCTTTTGCCCTCCGTAAAGCTTCTCGCTATGACGGAATCGACGTTATTGCAGCGCAAGTGGTCTCCGCGTCGGAGCGCGGGGCGATCTTCGAAACCCCGGTGTCATCCCGGGGTAGGACTGGACACGACTGCTCGTCAGCCCTCGGTACCGAGGAGGTCGGCGCGCTTGACCAAGCCGATCTGGAAAGCGAAGACGACTGCCTGCACACGATCACGTGAATGCGTCTTCGAAAGAACCCGTCCGACATGGGTTTTCACAGTCGTTTCGGAGACGTGGAATTTGGCGGCGATCTCCGAATTCGACAGCCCGTACGCCATGGCCTCGAGCACCTCGACCTCGCGGGGCGTCAACTCTTCGGGCAACTGCGCTTCGGGCGCCGAACCTTCCAGTAGCGGCCCGACGTGCTGAAGCAGTCGCCGGGTGGCCCGGGCCTCGATCACCGCGTCCCCGCGGTGCACGGTGCGGATGGCGTCGAGCAACTGCTCCGGTGGCACGTCCTTGAGCAGGAATCCGCTGGCGCCCGCCCTGATTGCCGACATCACGTACTCGTCGTTGTCGAAGGTGGTGAGCACCACGACCTTCGGTGCATCGGGATCGGCCAGGAGCCGACGGGTCGCCTCGATGCCGTCCATCTTCGGCATCTGGACATCCATCAGGACGACGTCGACATGACGGGCGGCCAATTCGGTCAATGCCTGCTGACCGTCCGAAGCCTCGACCACCACGGACAGATCCGGCTGCGAGTCGATGACCATTCGAAAACCTGCGCGGACCAGCTGCTGATCGTCGATCAGTGCCACTGCAATCGGAGCCACGTGTTCGTCCATGCCACTCACCTTAAGACCTGCAGACGTTTCAAGACCTACCCAGACGTTCGTTCGTAGGGCAGGACAGCCCGGACACTGTATCCGCCGCCAGATTTCGGTCCGGCGGTAACTTTGCCTCCGTGCAGTTTGGCGCGCTCGGCCATTCCGATCAGTCCCTGTCCGCCTGGTGACGATTCAACCAGCGCGGCGCTGCCACCTCGTCCGTCGTCGGTGATGCCGAGAACGAGTTCGGTTTCAGCCCACGTCATCTCGACGCTCGCCTGTGCTCCTGGTCCGGCATGTTTGAGAACGTTCGTCAGTGATTCCTGGACGATGCGATACGCCGTCAACCCCGCACCCGCAGAGAGTTCGCGTGGTTCGCCGGTCACGCTGACGGCGATGTCGAGCCCACTGCTGCGCAACTCGTGGAACAGACTGTCGATGTCGCCCGCACCCGGGATCACCGAGAAGTCACGGGGCGTGTCCTCGCGCAGAACCGACAGAAGCGAGCGCATGTCGGTCAGCGCCTGGCGGCCCGTGGAGGCAATGGTTTCGAGTGCCTGAACGGCAGCCTGCGGGTCCTTCGCCGCACTGTAGCGTCCGCCGTCGGCTTGGGCGATGACAACGGTCAACGAATGCGCGACGATGTCGTGCATCTCGCGCGCTATCCTCGAGCGCTCGCTGATCGTCGCGATTTCCGCTTCCTGCGCACGCTCGAGTTCGAGCAACCGTGCGCGCTCGGTCAGGCCTTCCAGTTGTTTGGTGCGGACTCGACGCAGATCACCGAACGCCCAGACCGCGAGCATGAAGATCATGACGGCCACGGACTGCATGACCTGCGAAGACACCGGAATTCCGTCGTAGCCGAAGTATCGAACAGTCCCGGCAATCGAGCCGAGCAACGCGAGCAGCAGACCGGTGAGTGAACTCCACCGTGCTCCGTAGGCGGCCAGCGCGTACAGGGAGATGGGAACAACGACGGCGGACGCCAGCAGCGTATTGCCGATGAAGATCACGTGCAGTACCGAGAACCCGGCGATCACCATGCCGGAGAGTTCCGGGCGCGAGCGCCGCCACACCAGCGGAACCGTCATGCCCAGCGAGATGAACACCGCCAGCGGACTCGCCTCGACCGCAACGACGACACTGAACAGTGCGGCAACCGTCGCGATGCAGATGTCCACACCGCGAGCATGATCCGCGCTCCAGCGGACGAAGCGTTCACTAGTCGGAAAACGAGCCATGACGCCAACAGTAGCTTTGCTCAGGTGCGGTAGCCGCCGTCTTCGAGTCCGGCCTCGATTTCGAATCGGTTCCGCGGCCCGCGATGACGCAGCTCCTCACGCAGGTAGAGCAGCCCGAATACGATTCCGTACCTGGCCCATTGGTCTGCGTGGACAGCTTCGTGACGAAGGACGGATCGAGTCGTGTTTCTCCGTGTGAGATACACACCACCGAGAGTTGTTCCGCCTCTGGCGAACCCGCCACGTAGCCCGGAAGCGACAAAGATCCCGGACTCGTCGTCGAAGCTGATGTCCGCGCCGAGAAGCCCGGCGTAGAACAGGGCGACGCGAGTGACGAATGCGGACTGCGCGCTGCCCCGACTCGCTCGGATCAGCGGCAGCCCGCGTCGTGCACACACGAGAAGATCAGCCCAGCAGTTTCTCGCGAAGCGCCTTGTCCTTGTCGAGCACCATCGACTCCAGGCTCTCCTGGAATGCCACCATCCGCTGCTGCAGTGCGGGATCGGAAGCGCCGAGAATCCGGGCGGCCAGCAGACCGGCGTTGCGAGCCCCGCCGATCGACACTGTTGCCACCGGGACACCGGCCGGCATCTGGACGATCGAGAGCAGCGAATCCATACCGTCGAGGTACTTGAGCGGCACCGGAACTCCGATGACGGGCAGCGGCGTTGCCGAGGCAACCATGCCCGGAAGGTGTGCGGCGCCACCGGCACCGGCGATGATGACCTTGATTCCGCGGCCGGCGGCGTCCTTGGCGTAGTCGAGCATCCGCTGAGGCGTACGGTGCGCCGAGACGACTCCGACCTCGAAGCGGATACCGAATTCGGCCAACGCTTCGGCTGCCGCTTCCATGGTCGGCCAATCCGAATCGCTGCCCATGATCAGGCCGACCTGCGCGCTCTCACTCACCGTGTACATCCCATCCGTCGGTCCAAACTGCGTACGAAAGCCAATGTGCTGCCCGCTCGGCGCGTTCCCGAACTGCGGCAACATAATTCGGATCGTCGATGGATCCGGCGCCGCCCACGATGTTGACGTGCCCGATCTTGCGGTCCTTGCGCTCACCCTTGCCGTACAGGTGGATCTTCGCGTCGGGCATCCGAGCGAACAGGTGATGGACACGCTCGTCCATCGTCATCTCGGGCGCTTCCGGTGCACCCAGAACGTTCGCCATCACGGTGACCGGAGCGATCGGCGAGGTGTCTCCGAGCGGGTAGTCGAGAACCGCGCGCAGATGCTGTTCGAACTGAGAGGTGCGGGCGCCGTCCATCGTCCAGTGACCGGAATTGTGCGGGCGCATCGCCAACTCGTTGACCACGAGAGTGCCGTCCGTCGTCTCGAAGAGTTCGACGGCCATCGAGCCGACGACGCCGAGTTCGGACGCGATGCGCAGCGCCAATTGCTCGGCTTCCTCGGCAACGGCACTCGACAGCTCGGGGGCAGGTGCGATCACGACGGCGCACTGGCCGTTGCGCTGAACGGTCTCGACGACCGGCCATGTAGCACCCTGCCCGAACGGTGACCGCGCAACCATGGCGGACAGTTCCCGCCGCATCGAGACCATTTCCTCGACGATCAGTGGAACACCCTTGTCCAGCTGCTCGGTGACAATGGCTTCTGCTTCGTCCTGATCGTCGGTGATCCAGACGCCCCGGCCGTCGTAGCCTCCGCGTGTTGCCTTGATGACAAGCGGCCAACCGTGTTCGGCACCGAAACGCACGACGTCTTCTGCCCACGTCACTTCGGCGTACGCGGGTACGGGTGCGCCCAGTTCGGCAAGTTTGCGACGCATCAGCAGTTTGTCCTGAGCGAAGATCAGAGCGTGCGGCGGAGGCTGAACGTTCACGCCTTCGGCAACCAGAACCTCGAGATGTTCGGTCGGCACGTGCTCGTGGTCGAACGTCAACGCGTTGGAACCGACCGCTGCGCGGCGAAGAGCGTCGAGGTCGGTGTGGCTGCCGAGCACGACGTCGGGGCTGACCTGAGCTGCCGGCTCGTCCGCAGTCCCGGAGAGCACTCGGAGCGTCTGGCCCAGGGCCACCGCCGCCTGGTGAGTCATCCTGGCCAACTGTCCGCCACCGATCATGGTGACGACGGGCATGGATGCTTTTGCCGGTCGAGGGGTGGTCGGGCGGGCGGGGATCTGCGCGGGATCGTTGTTGCCGGTCACGGCTCTCTATGTTGTCATGTGCCGCGTTCGCCCGTTCATTCAGCGTTCCCAATCTGTGATTCTGCTGATGAATCCGCGGCAAATTGGTGGTAACGCGGTTTCGTTTCGTAAACTCATCTGTTGTGCCATTTGTCGACGGGGTCATTGCCCGCATACCCCAACCGTTTCGTGACATCGCTCTGCGTCACAGCGAGCTGATCAAATTCGCGATCGTCGGCGGAACGACCTTCCTGATCGACTCCGGCATCTTCTACACACTCAAGCTGTCGATCCTCGAATCCAAGCCGATCACGGCCAAGATCATCGCCGGCGTCGTCGCGGTGATCGCGTCGTACATTCTCAACCGCGAGTGGTCGTTCAAGAACCGTGGTGGCCGTGAACCAGCGCACGAGGCTGCCCTGTTCTTCATCATCAGCGCCATCGGCGTCGTCATCAGCTTCATCCCGCTGTACATCTCCAGTTATGTCTTCAACCTGCGCGTACCCGAAGTCAGCTTGGCGACGGAGAACATCGCCGACTTCATCAGTGCGTACGTCATCGGCAACCTGCTGCAGATGGCGTTCCGATTCTGGGCCTTCCGCAAGTTCGTGTTTCCCGACGAGAATCCGGAACCGCTCGAACTATCCGACAGCACAGGATTGTCCGAAACCACGGCGTTATCCGAAACCGCAGCGTTAACCGAAACCACAGCGCCTGACCCGGTCATTCCTGACGCCGAAGAGGAACTCGGGCACTCCTGAGTTTCCCGTCTGCGCGAGCCTTTCGGTCAGCGCGGCTCGCGGTGCGGAACGACGTCCGCGGGCGGAGCAGTGTTGGCCACCGGCAAGAAGACGGCGAACAAGGCAGGCTTACGCCTCTGCAGTTCCAGTCGGCCCCCGTCGGCTTCGATCAGTGCACGTGCGAGCGCCAACCCGACGCCGGTGGACCCGGCCCCCGAAAATCCTCTGTCGAAGATGTGCGGTGCAAGATCGTTCTCCACGCCGGAGCCTTCGTCGGTGACCTCGACGCACACCATCGAGTCACGACGAGACGAACTGCGACCGGTACCGTCGATCAATCGGACAGACACCGTGCACGTGCCTTCACCGTGTTCGAACGAATTGTCGACCAGAACGGAAACAGCTTCACGCAGACGCGAACCTGTGGTCGCAGCCATCACTGTGCGGTCGCCGCGTAGGCGGAGCCTGCGCCCCTCTCCGTCGAACTGAGCCTGCCAGTCGCGGGTCACCTGTTCCAGCCCGCCGACCACCGACACCAGACTCGCCGACGACCCACTGGTGCGCGACGAGCGAATCAGGTCGTCGATTCCGTCGGTGAGCCTGTCTACTTGCGCCATGGCTTCCTCGGCCTCGTTCACGACGT